>Ga0209121_10000316_pt1 | contig 51706 bp, 34 predicted proteins | sample Cruoilmetagenom3_FD_187292 | JGI IMG/M metagenome (GOLD analysis project Ga0209121, IMG submission 187292) | Oil polluted marine microbial communities from Coal Oil Point, Santa Barbara, California, USA - Sample 3 (SPAdes) (version 2) | ecosystem: Environmental > Aquatic > Marine > Oil seeps ... | reverse complement strand
TGGGAGCTCTATAACCAACTTGAGCAGCTGCAGCCCTTCGGCTTCGGCAACGCCGTCCCGGTCTTCGTCAGCCGGCACGTTCGTGTGCTCAGCGCGCGTGCTGTCGGCGTGGAAGGCCGCCATCTGAAGCTCTATGTAGCGGATGCGTCCGGTCGCTCGTGGGACGCCATCGCGTTCCGTCAGGGATACTGGATCGGACGTGTACCGTCGTGGATCGATCTTGCTTACCGGTTGGAGTTGAACGAGTGGAACGGCCGGATCAACTTGCAGCTGAATGTTCAGGATATCCACGCGTCCGACGGCGCGAGCCCTAGGTTCGCAGGTTCTTTGGCATAGAAGGAGGGTGAGGATGCGGGTGTTGGTAACCGGCGCGGCCGGGTTTATCGGCAGCAACCTGGCTGAGACTTTGCTGAAACAGGGCCATACGGTGGCGGGGCTCGACAACTTCAATGACTATTACGATCCGGCGCGCAAGCGGGCCAATGCTGCGGTGCTCTCGGCCTTGGAGCGGTTCGAGATGCACGAGGTTGATCTGCGTGATGAGGCCGGCGTCAACGCGCTCTTCGAAGCGGGCCGCTTCGATGCGGTGGCCCATCTTGCCGCGATGGCCGGTGTTCGCTATTCGATTCCGCGCGCGCCCCTTTACACGGATGTCAATATCCGCGGCACGGTCAACGTGCTGGAGGCGGCCCGCAACAACGGGGTTCCGCATGTAGTGTTCGCGTCCACATCGTCGGTGTACGGTGCCACAAAGCGGCTTCCCTTTCGTGAGGATGATCCTCTTGGCATGCCGTTGGCGTCCTATCCTGCCTCCAAGATCGCGGGTGAGCTGATGGGGTATACCTACCACAACCTGTTCGATCTGTCCTTCACGGCGGTTCGCTTCTTCAGCGTTTATGGCGAGCGTGGTCGGCCGGATATGATGCCCTTCATCATCACGGACAGCATCGTCAACGACAAAGTCTTCAAGCTCTTCGACGCCGGCGAGATGTTCCGCGACTGGACCTATGTCGGCGATATTGTGAAGGGAGTTATTGTAGCATTGGAGCGTCCCCTGGGATACGAGCGGATCAATCTTGGCCGAGGACAGCCGGTGCGTATGGCCGATTTCGTCGAGCTCATCGAGCAGTTGGTGGGCAAGCGGGCGCTGATGGAGACCCCGCCGGCTCCGGCAAGCGAACCCAAGACGACGTACGCGGACGTGACAAAGGCGCGTGAGCTACTTGGCTACGATCCGTGCGTGACGGTCGAGGAAGGTCTGGCGCGCTTCTGGGCTTGGTACCAGGCTGCCTTTCTGAGCTAGCCAGTACCCCAGATCCACAGGCCTAGCGATCATGCGTGCTCTCGTCACAGGGGCAACCGGCTGTGTCGGCGCCAACATCGCCGAGGCCTTGCTGGCTCGCGGCTATAGCGTCCGGGTGCTGCGCCGTGCCACGTCCCGCCTCGATGCGCTGGATGGGCTCTCCTATGAGGATGCGCTGGGTGATCTCCTCGATAGGCGCTCTCTTGAAGTGGCTATGGATGGCTGCGCGCTGGTCTTTCACGCCGCGGCTGTCTCGCAGTACTGGCGCAATTCGCTTGAGCAGCTCTATGCGGTCAATGTGACCGGCACCCGCAATGTGTTGGCTGCTGCCCGGGCCGCCGGTGTGCGGCGTGTCGTCGTGACCAGTTCCGTCGCGCCGTTGGGTGTTCCTGTTTGTGCGGGGCAGTGGTTGGATGAGTCCTCGTGCTATCACTGGCCACCCGCGCGGTTTCACTACGCTCACAGCAAGCTCCTTGTCGAGGCAGACGTGGCCAGGGCCGTTGCTGCCGGGCAGGACGTCCTCTGTGTGAATCCCGCTTCGGTCATCGGGCGCCGGGACGTCAACTTCGTCGGCGGCGAGATCCTGCGTCTGGTCAAACGTGGCCTGTTCCCGGTTGCTCCTCCCGGCGGGATGGGAGTCGTTGCCGCCGGCGCGGTCGGCCTCGGACACGTGTTGGCTGCGGAGCGTGGTGTAGCCGGTGAGCGGTATGTCCTCAACGGGGAGAATATCAAGCACATCGCGCTTCTGCGTCTCGCGGCCTCTGTCGTCGGCGGGCGCGCACCGCTGTGTACGCTCCCCAAGATGATGATTCAATTACCTGTCGAGGTCACGTGGCTGATCTCCCGTATCCTGGGGTTTCCCTATCCCGCCGCGGCGGTTCAGGCTGACTTAAGCGTCAGGGATATGTACTTTGATGGGAGCAAAGCCGTTCACGAGCTCGGTTTCCCTGTGGTCTCCGCGCGGGCTGCGATTGTGGAGGCGTGGGATTGGTACTCCCGCGCGGGCATGTTGTAGTATCATACACGAACTACCAGTCAAGCTCGCAGCTTAACTTACAGGAACTATGTACCTAAAGTCAGACAAAGAGCTCTTTAGGCAGCGACGGAGCTTTCGTTGGGTCCGCGTTCTGATCATCCTCACTGTGGTGGGGGCCGGTGTGACCTTCGGGTACCGGACGCTGGTCGACTTTGCGGAGCCTTTCACGCCCGGTGTTGCCCCAACGCCCATACCGACGTCCACCCCTTCGGCCGCTTTCTACGCCTCCCAGGGCGAGGAAGCCTACTGGCGTGGTTCGGCGGGTGAAGCAATTGCGGCTTACCAACAGTCGCTCGATATGGAGCCCAACCAGACAACCCTCTACATGGAACTGGCGCGGCTGCTGACCTACCATGGCCAGCCTGAGCGTGGTCTGGAGATGGCACGCCAAGCACTGTTGCGCAGGCCCGAGAGCGCGCACGCCTGGGCGCTGTTGGGGATGACCTATGATTGGTTGGGCCTGCCCGACCGTGCTGTGGTCTTTTGCGAGAAGGCTGTTGAACTCGACCCCACGCTGCCCGTAGCCCACGCGTATCTGGCCGAAGCTTACGTCGATGCGGGCCAGTGGTATGCTGCAAATGCGACCATTGCCACGGCGTTGGAGCTCGATCCCACGAATGTGGATGTGTTACGCAACAAGGCCTATGTACTTGAGAACCAAGGCAACTACTCCGGGGCGATTGCAGGATACCGCGAAGCCCTGGAGGTAGATGGCACGCAGGTGCATCTCTATCTCTCAATCGGACGCAATGCCGGCGCACTAGGCAACCTGCTTGTGGCGCGCAATGCGTATGAGGACGCAGTGGAGACTGATCCCGCGAGCGCCCTGGCGCTCGATCAGTTGGGGTGGTCCCAACTGCTGTTGGGAGATTACGATAGCGCCAAGACGAACCTGAACGCGGCACTGGAGTTGGACTCCAGTATTACCGACGTGTATGGCCATCTGGGGGCGCTCTACTTCCATCAACGAGACTACGAAGATGCGATTGAGATGTATGAACCGGCGATCTCCCAGGGTGAGGCGCGATCCCGGCGCAAGACGGTGCTCTTCTCGGTGACTGCAGAAGAGACAGATGCTATTGGCTCGATGCCTCAGGGACCGGAGGTCGCTGTCGCTGCTTTTGTTCACCCGGAGGCCATCGAGACGCCGATGCGTGGTGAGTTTCGGGCCGCCGACGGAACTTCCGGTGTGAGCGGATTGATCAGGTTTGATGTGGTGAGCGGTCGCTATGAGTTCTCGGCGGCCGGCATCCCGCCCGCACCATCGGGCAAGGTGTACATCGGGTGGTTCTTGCAGCTCTTTTCACCGGAGGGGGCTCTGGTGCACACCGAACCCATCTTCCCCGCACCTGATGGTGAGGTTAGGATGGTGGGCACCACTGGGGTCGTCAAGGGACCGCCGATTGAGTACTACTATGGCTATGCTCTCTCGCACTACCTTCTGGATCAGTGTGACGAGGCGATGCCCATGATTCAGGTCGCGCTGCGACTCGATCCCGAAGACGTTAACGCGCTGAAGACGTTGGAGCTGTGCCGTTAGCCGGCGTGGACCTGAGTCTTTGCTTGCGGCGGGAGGGGAGAACCTGGTTGACGCAATGAGACGACGCGAAGAGGCCGTGATCCGCCGGAGCGTTGGTGTGCGCGATGTGCCGGCCGCGGTGGCGATGCTGCTCGTGATTGCCCTGATCTACCGGCGTCTGATTGCCGGGCGCGTGCTCGCCGGCGGCGATCTGCACATCTATTTCTACCCCTATTGGACCGCTGTGGTGCGGGCGGTGCAGGAGTTGCGTCTCCCACTGTGGAACTCATATCTTTTCGCCGGCGCGCCGCTCGCCGCCAACTCGCAGGTGGGGCTCTTTTACCCGCTTAACTGGCCGTTCTGGGTGTTTGCGTCTCCGTCGCTCCTGGGCGTTGCCCGTGCACTTCATCTCAGTGTCCTCCTGCACCTCGGCCTGGCGTCGGTGAGCGTCTACGCTCTGGCACGTAGAACCCGTACCAGTCCCTGGGCAGCGGCGCTTGCTGGAACAATCTACGCGGGCGGCGGTTTCCTGGGCGTGCACGTCGAACACCTCAATCAGCTTCAGGCCCTGGCCTGGCTCCCCTTGCTCTTCTTGCCGGTGCGGCAATCGCGATTCACCCTGATGGGGCATGTGATACTGTTGCCTAGTCCGTTGTCAGTTATGGCCTTTGCCATGATCCTGCTGGCCGGTCACACCCAGATGGCCTTTATTGCCGCGATCGGCGTCGTGGTGTGGTATGGTGTGTGCCGGCTGAGGTGTGTGCCGAAGAGAGCCGCACTGGGGTGCGGCGATCCCAAAGGTATGTGGTACAGTGTGCGCCGGTTGAGGCTTGTACGGGTACCGGCGGCGGAGGCACCCCGGTGGTCGCGGATTGTGACGTCGGTGTGGCCGTGGATCGTCGGTCTGACTCCCTTTGCTCTGGCCGGTGTGATCGCTGCTGTTCAGCTGCTGCCGACGCTGCAACTTACAGGTCTCTCCGGGCGCAGCATCGGCCTCGATTGGCGGGAATCCATCTCTTTCTCAGTTCGGCCGTGGGATCTCCTGAACACCCTGGCTCCGCCCTACCTTGTGCCTCCGGCGCTTCCTGAGGGCGTCGCCTATGTCGGCATCACCGGGCTGCTGTTAGCGGCGTTGGGGACATGGCGCGCTGTCCGTGCGGCATCTCAGCGCGGCGAGGATCTCACCATCACGTGGGTGATCTTGGCGGGATCAGGGTTGTTGCTGGCTCTGGGGGCCTACAATCCGCTCTACCTGGCCGCCGTGCGTCTCCACGTGCCCGGATTCATCCATTTCCGTGCGCCGGCACGTTTTCTGGCGCTCTATGCGCTGGGGATCTCGTTGGTGGCCGGCGCTGGGATGGATGGTGTCTTGCAGTGGCTGAGTGCGTCATCATCGCGGCGGAGTACCGCGCGGCGGAGTACCGCCGTGGCGGTGGTGAGCTTCGTTATTGTTGGGTTTGACCTGTTCCTCGCCGGGGAGTACTTGCCGCACGCGCAGGCCACTGCCGCGCGAGCCTATTCGGATCTGCGGCCTGCAACCGCGTATCTTGTGGCCGCTGCTCGGGCTGCTGACGCCGCGGGCATGGCACCGGAGCGGTTCCTGAGCATCTCGGAAATGCTCTTTGAAGTTGGCGATAAGGCCGAGATCGAGCTGGTCTATGGTGACACTCTCTCACCCGGTGCACTATGGGCTTACCTGGTCTCGTCGAAGCAGCGCGAGATCCTGACACCCAACCTGCCGCTGGCCTTTGAGGTTCCAGCTGCCGACGGCTATGACGGTGGTCTTCTGCCGATGCGTCACTACATCGCTTTCTCCGAACTGCTGATCCCCGGCGGTACAGTGGACGGTCGTCTGCGCGAGAATCTATCGGCGGTGCCCGACGCACGGTGGCTGGATCTGCTCGGAGTCCGCTATCTGCTGACTGATAAGACTGGCGACGTGTGGATTGATGATATTCTCTATGATCGCCAGTTCCAGCCGATGTTGGCAGAGGAGGGCTCCCTTTCTGTTGCCTGGCTGCCGGAGGGTTTTCCGGCGAACGCGGTGGGTGTCCTGCACCGGGGTGGCGATGTGACGGTATCGGTAGCCCTGGCGGATGGGCGACAGCTTTCGATGGCCCTGCCGGCCGCGGCGGCCCCAGACCGGACCCACTGGGTGCGGTGGCCGGGGTCTGTCCCTGTGGTTGGATTGACGTTCCAGTCGAGGGGCGGCCCGGTCCAGCTGACGGGCGTCAGTTTGGTCGATGAGCGCAGTCAAGCTTTCTATCCTCTCGTGTTGTCGAATGAGTTCAGACTCGTGCACTCGGGCGACGTGAAGATCTATGAGACCGTGAACCGGCCCGCACGCCTGCGGCTTCTGGCCGATTGCGAGGTGGCAGCTTCCGCGGAGGAGGCGCTTGCCCGTATGGGGGATCCGTCGTTCGATCCTGCTGAGACCGTAGTGCTTGAAGCATTCGATGCGATGCAACCCGTCCAGTGCACGCCGGCTGAGGGCGAGGGTCGCTCCATCACGGGCACCGTATCACTGGTGCATTACGGCGGAAGTGACGTGACTGTGGATGTGCAGACGGACACCCCAGTTCACCTGATGTTGACTGATGCCTGGTATCCGGGATGGGAAGTATGGGTGGAGGATCGCGATGCGCCTGGTCAGAAGGCGGCGCATCTGCCTCTGTACCGCGCCGATCTTATGTTCCGTGCTGTTCCACTCAAGCCGGGCAACTGGCACGTGACATTTCGCTATGTCCCCTATATACTTTTTTGTGGTCTTGCTGTGAGCTTATTGGGTATCACGGCCACTGTTGCTTATGCGTGGTGGGGAGACAAGAAGGTTGCAGGTTAGAGTTCTGCGATGAAGTGTCCCCGAATGTTAACCAAAGGGTTATGAAGATTGGGCATGATTACAACTAACCTGTGTTATCATGATCTTGTGATAGCTGTCGAGTAGTCAGCCTGATCGAGGTGAAGATGAAGATTCTCTATATTGAGGATAGCCCATCAAACCGTCTGCTGGTTCGGCGTGTCCTGATCGCTGAAGGATATGAGGTTCTGGAGGCTGGGGACGGTATCTACGGGCTTGAGCTTGCCAGACAGGAGCATCCGGATCTAATCCTCATGGACATAAACCTTCCGGATGTGGACGGCTATGAGTTAACGCGTCGTGTTCATATGAGTCCGGATCTGGCGGACATCCCCGTAGTCGCAATGACGGCCAACGTGATGCATGGTGACCGGGAGAAGACCCTGGAGGCCGGTTGTGTAGGGTACATCCCCAAACCGATTGATGTTGACATGCTGCCTGAGCAGGTAGCGCGCTATGCCAAGGCCAGATTGTAGCCATGAAACGCAAAATGACGTCACCCTCAGACGCAGTGATCCTGATTGTTGAGGATAATCTCAACAACTTCATTTTGATGACGCGGCTCTTGGCCTACCTCGGCGTGAAGAAGTGCGAGTGGAAGGCGTCGGGATGGAAAGTCCTGGAGTTTGCGGGGACGCTGGGGCAGATTGATCTGATTCTGATGGATGTTGGGCTCCCCGATGCCGATGGCTATGCATCGTTGGGATCCTTGCGGTCTGATGATCGTTTTGCCGATGTGCCGATCGTTGCCGTCACCGCCGATGTTTCTACGACCAGCATAGGCCGTGCCCGAGACGCGGGTTTTGATAGCTTTATCGGCAAACCCCTGGATCCTGACCGCTTTCCAAACCAGATCCGACGGATTCTGCGAGGCGAGGAGGTATGGGAACGGGAGTAACTGGAGGCCCGGCTAGTCTGGAAAGCCCCGGGGTATCCCGACGACTGGGATGCGCGGCGGGTTGGGTCGTACACTGCTCACCGCATTCCTGATCCTTACAATTCTGCCCCTCGGTGCTATTGGGGGGTATGCTGTCCGGCAGAACCGGCACAATCTGGAGTTGGAAGTGGGCTCGAGGTTATTGTCGATCGCTGCTCTGAAGGGGGAGCGGCTCCTGGGCTGGTTTGAGGGACTGCGGGTCCTATCAGCAGCTTCGGTGTTGTTTGATGAGGTGCAATCAAGCGAGGCTTACGATGCTTGGTGGCAGTCGCTCAGTCAGGATGTGCCGGATCTCGCCGGCGCATGTCTCCTCAGCCGGGAGTTGCATCCCATCTGGTCCACTGAGGGGTGCCAAATCAGTGCCGAGCAGTCTCTCATTCCGCCCGGCGCCGGCGAACGTGGCGAGCTTCCCCGTCAAGTAGCCTTTCTTCAGCCCGGTACGACCACTCAGAGTGCCCTGGCAGTGGTGGTTGTGCCTTCTCAGGAGCAAACTCTGATTCTCTGTCTGCGGACGGCAGCGGTAGAACGGATGCTGGAGACTGATGCTGGGATTGGCGAGACCGGTCGTGTGCGCCTCGTCCAAGGGAGTGAGGTATGGCCTTCCGGCGAACCGTTTCTTCTGCCGCCATTGGACGCCGCAGGTGATCGTGGACAGGAGCCGAGGTATGGTCTTTACCGGACACAGGGCGGCGATTGGGTCATGGGGGCCTACTATCCGGTAGCCGAGATCAATGGGGGGTTCTCGTTGAGCAGAGCCAGGATGAAGTTCTGGCTGCCACGGAGCGGATGGTTGCCACGCTTATTGCGATGATCCTGGCTGTGGCGTTGGCGACGACGGTGATTTCCGCAGTTGTCATCCGGCAGATCACGCGTCCTGTGATTGATTTGACGGAATCTGCGGTGGCTATGGCCGAAGGTAATCTCGATCAGCACGTTGACGTGCGATCCCGAGATGAAATTGGGATTCTCACCTACGTTTTCAACGAGATGGCTACCGAGCTCAAGTCGTTGTACAGGGACCTGGAGGCCAAAGTCGTTGAGCGCACGAAGCGGCTCCAGCAGGCCAACTATCAGATTCAGCGCCGCGCACTCCATCTGGAGGCGAGCCAGGAGATCGGCCAAGCCATCACATCAGTTCGCGACCCGGAACTGTTGCTGACTAAGGTCACCGACCTGGTCTGCAGCCATTTCGTGTATTCCTCTGTGGCGGTCTATCTGCTTGCGCTCGGGGGGGGAGAGGCTCGTTTGCAGGCATGCAGTCAAATACCAGGACCGGAGCCGGCCAATGAACAACCTCTGTGGCCCGAGCGGTGTCGGGCCGGCGATGGCACTGCTGTGGGCCGGGCGATCCGCAAAGGGAGTGCGCAGCTTCACAACGAGCCCACCGAAATGGAGCACGGTTGGTACTCGCGGATGCTGAGCCGAGTCGCGATCCCTCTGAAGATGGAAGACCGTATCGTTGGCGTGATTGCTGTGATCACCACCACACATGAGGGCATCCGGCCCGACGAGCTGGAAGTGCTGCAGATATTGGCGAGTCAGGTGACGATCGCTCTGGAGAATGCCCGGACCTATGAGCGCGAACGCCTGGCTATGGAACAATTGGAAGCTGCGGAAGCGTTCAAGGTGCGATTCCTTGCTAATATGTCGCGCGAACTGCGGGAACCGCTGAATACGGTGATCGGCTTCTCTCGGCTGTTGATCAAGGGATTGGATGGCCCGCTTAACTCACGTCAGCTGGAGGACCTGGATCAAATCCACACTGACAGCCAACGATTGCTGTTTCTGATCAACGACATTCTGGCGATTTCCCAGATCCAGGCCGGCTTGATGGAACTGCGGCTTCAGCCTGTGGAACTGGCGGGGCTTGTTGCCGGGGTGATGCCGACCGCCAGTGCCTTGGTGCATGGTAAAGATGTTACTGTGCGCCAGGAGATTCCCGCCAACTTACCATTACTGTATGGTGATCCTACCCGACTTCGTCAAGTCTTGGTGCACTTGCTGACCAACGCCGCGAAGTTCACCGAAGCAGGCCGCATTGTGATACGCGCATGGGCGAATGAAGAGGAAGTCTACATCAGCGTCAGTGACACCGGAATCGGTATTCCTATCGAGGATCGAGAGCGCATCTTCGCCAACTTTGAAAGGGGCAGTAACCACAGTGCCCGCGGGGGTGAGGGAATGGGCCTGGGATTGGCGTTGTGCCGTGAGTACGTGGAGCTGCACGGCGGTCAGCTATGGGTCGACAGTGATGTGGACATAGGAAGTACGTTCACCTTCTCTGTGCCTGCGTATATTCTGGAAATCACCGAGGCAGGTGGTCGTTGGTAGGCGTCATCGGGTGGTCGGCTCCCAGTTGGGCTATCTACGACGTCTGCCGGCCGGCGCGGTGACTGGTATTGACCGGCATCAATGCAGCTGTGCGTTCTCAGCATTGATCGCTCTGATTCGATGCAGCAGTGGGACTGGGAGGGCTCTTGACGCTTATGGATAGTATGATCCCGAACTCTCGCCGAGTGCAGCTTCGGCTCGTTGTGGTTGTGTTCCTTGCTTTGAGCATCACAGACCTGGTGCTTCGTGGCTGGGGCAGTGAAGTGCGCGTCCTCTTGCTTGCCTGTGTGACAGCTGTTGCCCTTCTTGAGGGTTGGCGCTCGGGCGCCGTAACCCTCGCCGCATCTATGCTGGGCCTGCTGATCGCTGTTCTTGTCGAGAATCCGGCTGCATTCTCCTCCGGGGATCTCTCTCAACCTTACTTGGGTACGCGACTGCTGGGGTTCGGGGCGTTCTTGGTCTCAGGTGTCCTGATCGTGTGCATCTCACGGATCCTCAGTAACCAGGCCGGGGAGAGGCTGGATCAGGTCCGGCGCGAGACGCGCTCGCTCGCGAGGAGCGTTTTGGATGCGCGGATTGCCGCCCTGCAGACGTCGAACCAGAGTCTGCAGCGGCGGGCCCGCTATCTGGAGGCGAGCCTCTCAGTTGCTCAACTGCTTTCCACGGTCTTTGATGTGGGCCCCCTCCTTAACCGCGCTGCCGAACTCATTTCAGAGCAGTTTGGGTTCACCGATGTGCTGGTTTATCTGGTGGATGATGCAGAGGAGTGGTCAACGCTGCAGGCGGCTTCGACTGTTGCCGGCAAGGAGATGGTGCTCCGCGGCGTGCGGCTTCGTCGCGGAAGCGGTGGCCCGATTGGCTGGGTGACTGCTCGGAAGCAGCCCCAGGTTCTGAGCCAGGGCGAACGCGAAAAGATGGAGAGCGGCTACTTGGCCGATCCTGATCCAGCCGGGACTCGATCCTCTGTGACGCTCCCATTGATGGTGGGGCAGCAGCTTATCGGCATACTGGATATCCGCAGCTCTATGGGTAAGAGGTCAGCGGCTGAGGAGCTCAGTGCTTTGGAGGGGTTGGCGACTCATTTGGCTCTGGCGATCAACAATGCCCGCCGGCTTGGTGATGATGCGGCGATTCTGGAGTCCACAAGCCCAATCTATCGGACTGCCCACAAGTTGGCGACGGCTTGGACCGAGAGGGAAGTTTACGATGTCTTCCTATCCGCGTTGCGCCCCTACGGTCCTGCGCGGACTCTGATTGTTCGGACAACGGGTACCACCGATCGCGACTTGCACTTGGTGGTCGAGATGCAGGGTTCGGATGTTGACTATTCGCCGCGGGATCTTGCGCAGTTGACGTCGTCGAGCTTGATCGATGTGGTGATCTTGGGCCTGACCCTGGATAATCCCCTGTGGATCTGGAACCTATCAGATCTTGACGAGTCTCTCAATCCTGAGCTGAGTAGTGCACTGGCCGGCCTCGCTGAGGGTAAGGCCGCCCACGCGGCAGCGTTTATACCCATCCACTTGGAAGGGGCGACGGCCAAAGGCGGTCTTGTGCTGCTGTACGGCACGATGCACCGCTTCACGCCGGTGGAGCGCCGGCTTCACCAACTGCTCACCGAGTTGGGTGGTGCGGCATTGGATCGAAGTGAGCTGTTGACCGAGGCCCGTGCCCATCTTGAGCGCGAGGAAGTCTTGCTCTCTGTCGGCGAACGGCTGCGGAGTTCGCTTGATCCGGATGTGATACTACAGCGGGCCGTTCAGGAACTGGGCGGGGTGCTGGATGCTGAGCTCACCACGATTGAGATTGTCCCTGAGTCGGATCCTCAGTCAACTGATAACCCGAGATTATCGACGCAGATAGCTCGTGGAGATGACGGCAGTGCTGACGCCCATCCACCTGAAGATGGCGATACTGAAGGCGACGAGGTCTCAGGGCTGAGCTGAAGAATCCAGATATGGCCAATCATCTAGACGAGATCATAGAAGGTGCACCGTCACCTTGTGCTGTGGTGTCTTCACCTAAGGAGAGCTCGCGCCGGGGAAACGCACACGATCCAGCTACATCGCTCCCCTGGGTGAGCGGCGTGCTGATTGTTGTGTTGCTGGGGGCCGTGACAGTGTCATCGGTCGCTTATTTGTCGGGCGGCGCGTGGCAGATGTTGGTGATCGCCGGTACTTCCTTGCTTCTGTCGATCGGTCTGGGGTTTATTCTCTGCCGGGGGCGTCGCGGTGGCGGAGGAGGGGTCAAGCTGCCGGCTCGGTGATGGCGCTGCTGGTTGTGGGACTCCTGACCAGCCTACTGGTGCTTGAGGGGCTGGATCTGTACGTTGTCGCCGGCGGGGTCATCGTTATCCTTGCCGTTGACGGGTTGCTCTTCCGGCGCCGACTCTATCCGTCCTTGATCGCGATGGGTTTGCTGGCCGGTGGCGCCATTCTCAACCGGCTGGCACAGCCTCTAGCACGGTACACTGTATCACTGGATCCTACTGCGTCTGCCGGGCTGGTTTTGGCTTTTGCGGGGTTGCTGCTGTTTTTTGGGTTTGTTGCCATTCGTCTTGCTCGGACCATCACGATACGCACGCGGCTGCTGATGACTTTCACTTTGGTGGCGCTGTTGCCGGGTGTCCTGACTGCCGGCGCTTCGTTTATCTTTGGCTATCGGGCAAGTGAAACCAGGGCTCTTGAGGAGCTGAGCGCGTCCGCCGGCGCACGCGAGGAGAGGCTTGATGTGTGGGTTGCGGATCTCGGCGTTGATCTCAGTGCGCTCCGTGCCCGTGAGGAGACACACCTTCAGACCTTGCTGTCGTCTGCTGCAGACAGTCAGAGCTTCCGCGATAACTATGATACGGAGTTGGGCCGGCTCTCCGGTATGCTCTCAGTATATGATTGCTTCGATGTGCTGCTGATTGTTGATGCTGAGGGGCAACTGGTTCTCTCTACGACGCCCGGCAGCCGGCCTCTGGCCCTCGGAGATACCGCTTACTTCGGACAGGGCCTGCCGGGCCTGTATGCAGGGCCTCTTGTCCGATCGGAGTTGCTGGATGAACTGGCAATCACCGTCGCCATTCCTGTTGAAAGCGATGCGGGCGCCCCCTTGGGCGTTCTCGTCGGACAGGCAGGGACGGCGAAACCGTGGGAGATTCTGTCTGATCGGACGGGACTCTCTCCAGATGTGGAGATATACGTCATTGATGATGCTGGGCGGTTGCTGACGGGGCTCCCAGGACTTCGGGACAACCGGCTCGCGGGGGCTGAAGGAATCGATGCATTGTTGGCGAGTCACGACCCCCAAGTTGGGCGTTATGAGAACTATGCCGGCGAAGCGGTCGTTGGCGTCTACCGCTGGCTTCCGTCGCTCCAGGTCGGTATGGTCACCGAGGTTGATGCGTCCGCGCTCACTGAATCGGTTCGAATGATGCTTGGTTTTATCCTGTTGATCTCGGTGTGCTCCAGTCTTGTCGCGATATGTGTCGCTGCCGGCACTGCGCGAACTATCTCTCGGCCGCTGGCGGCAGTTACTCGATCCGCCACGAAGATCGCCGCCGGCAATCTCGCTGTCACGGTACCGGTCGAATCCGCCGATGAGATCGGGCAGCTGGCGGCTGCGGTTAACCGGATGATGGGTCGTCTGCGTGCCCTCGTCACCGGGCTTGAAGAGCGCGTTGCTGTGCGTACGGCGGACCTGGACCGTCGGTCCCGCCGGCTGGAGAGTGCGGCACGCGTGGCTCGTGAGGTTGCGTCTATCCGTGATACCCATCAGGTGCAGCAAGTGGCGGTCGATCAGATTGCCAAGCAGTTTGGCCTGTACCATGTGGGCCTGTACCTTGTCGACGCTACGAGCCGCACGGTGGTTCTTAGGACCTCCTCTCCGGGCGGCGGCGAAGCCTTGCTGGACCGGGGATTCAGGATGGATATTGAGGGGCAGGATATCATCGCGGATGCGGTGCTGACCGGGCGTGCCAATCTCGTCCGGGAGGTGGCGCGCGATCCGCGCTGTGTGGCCCTGCCTGAGCTGCCGGAAACGCGCTCGGAGATGAGCCTGCCGTTGCGGATCCGGGATGGAGTGGTGGGTGTCCTGGATATCCAATCAGATCAAGCCGGCTTCTTCATGCGCGAGGATACGGCCTGTATGCAGACGATGGCAGATCAGATCGCTCTGGCACTGGAGAATGCCGCATTGGCCGAGGAAGCTGAGGCGCGACTCCGCGAGATCGACCTGCTGGCCGGAGCAGAGCGCCAAGAGGGTTGGCAGAGATTGGCCGCCAGCCGTCCAGATCTGGCCTATGTCTATGATGGATTTGAGGCTCGCCCACTGTCAGAAACCGCTTTGCAGATTGCAGAGCCTGACTTGGTCCTGCCGCTGGGCAATGTCGACGGTCGCTTTGGTGTTGCCAAGGTGCAGCGACGTCCTGATGGTGAGCTGTCACCTGAGCAGATAGCGCTGGCCCAGGCGATCGTAAAGGAGACCAGCCTGGCGTTGGAGCGCGCACGGCTCTTTGGTGACACTCAGGACGCATTGGTTGAGATTGGAGTCCTGTATCGCAGCGGCCGTGCCGTCATCGATGCTGAGACGCCGAAGGGCATTCTCAGTGCGATTGCCGACAACGTGGCGACGCCCGAGCTTGATCGCTCTCTGTTGATCGTGCCTACGGCGGCTGCGGATGGGCTAGCCCAGATGCGGGTTGCTGCAGTTCTGGAGCCGGCTTCGTCGGTACCCGGGCTCCTCGGGCGCGTGTGGTCGGAAGAGGCCCTGCCGGTGCTGGGTCGGTCAAGTACCGGGCTCTTTGTGCTTGGGGATGTGGCCTCGGATGCGACCCTGGATGAAACCTCTCGGCAGGCGCTGCTCGAAGAAATGGGGATCAGGGCCGCATTGGTGGCGCCGCTCAGTGCGGGGCAGCAGCTCGTCGGGTGGCTCGTCATAGGGGCGACACAACCCTACGTCTTTTCGGCAAGCGAAGAACGCCTGTATAGAGGGCTAAGCGACCTGGCTGCTGCGGTGGTTCGCAACTGCCAACTGCTGAATCTGGCGACGAACCAGGCCGAGAGAGCGCAAGCCCTGGGGGTCATCTCGTCGCGGATGCGCGAAACGTTGGATATGGATCTCATTCTACAAACTGCACTTCGCGAAATAGGCGAGAGCCTGAGTGTCTCGGATATCGAAGTGTGGATGCACGGCGGCAAGCACTGATGCTGTTGTTGTCCAAGATGCTACGACGGGAGTACTGCATATGTCGGCTGTGATGGAAAAGCTCAGATCGTTTGTCATGCTTCCGGCCTATGACAGTGAAGAAAAGGCACGGGAAGCGCAGCTTGCGTATCTCATCGCCATCACGTTCACAATTGCCCCGTTCCTTTACGGTGTACTTCGGCTGATTGCCCAGGCTGGAAATGCGCCTGCGCTGGTGCTGCTGCCGGTTTTCGGCGTCAACTTCGTCTGTCTGGTCACCATCGTGTTCATCCGCCACGGATTCGTCCGAGCCGGCAGTAGCCTTCTGGTAGCCATAGTATGGTTGGAGCTGGCCTTTATAAGCACCAATCTGGGCGGTGTCCACAGCGCAGCTTACGCAGGTTTCATCATCGTCGTTGTGATGGCTGGACTGCTAATGGGTTGGCGAGCGGCCCTATTGGTCGTCGCGGCAACGCTGGTGTTGGGCTGGCGCCTGGTCGTGGCGGAAGTGAATGGCACGCTGGCCTCCGATGCGACTACGCCCGCCGAGGCGTTTCTCAACTACGTGGCGTTTTTTGCGCTGTCGACTGGCCTAGTCACTGCGGCCGGCCGCGGTTTCCAGACGCTTCTGCAGCGCATCCAGGGCAGCGAGCGCGACCTGCGTGTGCGCAACCGGGAGTTGCAGCAGATGCGTGAGTCTCTTGAGATTCGTGTGGCTGAGCGCACTGCCGATCTCCACCGGCGTTCCCGACACTTGGAAGCTGCAACGCAAGTGGCTTATGCTGCAGGTGAGATTCTCGACGTTGACCAGCTGATGGAGGAGTCAGTAGGTCTGATCCAGAAGGCCTTTGGTCTCTATTACGTAGGTTTCTTTATCGTTGATGGGACGCGCGAGTGGGCGGTCTTGCGCGCCGGCACAGGTGAGGCAGGCCGGCGTATGTTGGCTCGCCAACACCGTATCCGGGTCGGTGATGGCATGATCGGCTGGTGTGTTGCGAATGGCGAAAGCCGGTATGCCCAGCAAGCGGAGGAGGACCGTGTCCGCCTGGTGGCGCCGGAGCTCCCGGGGACGCAGGCTGAGGCAGCGCTGCCTCTGAACGCCCGCGGTCGTGTGCTGGGGGCTCTCACGGTGCAGAGCTCGGCGCCGGATTTCTTTGATGATGCGACGGTGACGGTGCTCCAAACGATGGCTGACCTGCTGGCGGTGGCGCTCAACAACGCCGAACTCCATGAGGAAAGTGAGCAGGCGGTCGCAGCTGTGCAGCGTGCCTATGGCGACGTGGCCGCTCAGGCTTGGGAGGAGCTGCTTCATGCCCGCGGGGATTGGGGGTATCGATACTCAGCCGGCGTTGTGCAGCCTGCCTCCGGTGAGTGGGGAGTTGCGACGCGCCGGGCGGTCGAGTTGGCGCAACCGGTGCAGGATCGGAGTCCTGCAGCGTCCTCAGTCGCTATCCCACTGCGTATCGGTGGACGTGTCGTTGGCGCGATTAACTATCAACGCCGTGCAGAGGATGGCGACTGGAAAGCTGAGGATGTCGCTCTGCTGACAACCCTGACGGATCAGCTATCGCAATCGCTGGATAGCGCCCGGCTGCTTCAGGAGACACAGCGGCAGGCTGCGCGTGAGCAGCAGATCAATGATATCGCCGTACAGTTGACCGATGCGGTGGATGTTGAGACCATGCTCCGCTCCGCAGCGCGGGAGTTAGGGCGGTTGCCGGGCGTCTTGGAGGCCTCGGTGCATATTGACTTGCCTGAGCCGGCAACTTCTGATGAGCCCGGACAGGGTTCGCGCGCAGAATCGAGTGTGTGAGAGGATGTCGCCAAGCCGTGGATAAAACACCTACTCCCACTCCGATCGCGCAGCTTGAGCCGCCTGAGGGTCTATCGAATGCTCTCTGGACGGCATTGCTTGAGGACTTAGTGTATGGATCGAATCGCTTCGCCCGGACCCTGACCGATCAGTGGCGCGAACTCCGTCTGTCCGGCCGTGACCGTGCTCGATGGCTGACAACACTAACAACGCTGCGGCAGCATATACTGCCCAGTATTGGTGATCTGGAGACGATGGTTCGATTGGAGGACCGTTTGCATCAGGCGGAGCAGCTGCTCACCGCGACGGAGGCTTACCCGGCGGCAGCCGGTGAGGAGCAGGATGGCTACACTAACGTGCAGCGGCGTCCGCTGTATGGTGTGCCCGATTTGCCGTCAACGGGTGAAACGGATCTGACCCAGCGTATCGTGCGTCGTCTGCAGCGAGCTCCGGACACAGAGTCGGTCCTGCGGATCGCGCTGGAGGAGCTTGGGAACCTGCTGGGGGCGCAGGTCGCGGTGGCGCGTCTGGGAACGCGGGAGCTGCTGCTGAGTGCTGGATCCGACAGCGATGAGAGCTAGTTGGGTGGACCTATGACGGATTCGGGACGGGACACGAGTATGGAGAGTGGTGCGATGGTCGTGCGGGACAGCGGTCAGGCTGCGCGGCCTATCATTGGCGTGCTGGTCGCGTCCCTGAGTGATCCCTATACGCAAGCTCTGGTCCAAGGGGTCGCGGACGGTGTGGATGCACACGACGCGAACCTGATCGTCTATCAACTCGATAATCTGGATTCCGGGGATGCCGAGTTTGACGCGTATGCCCTGGTTGATCCGGCGATGTTGAGCGGCGTGATACTGAGCTCTGGTCTTGGGTATCGGGGGGGGCCGGGCTAAGGAGCGGCTTGATGCATTTCTGCGTCGTTGCGACGCGATCCCGGTGCACAGTGTCTCGTTGGCGCTTGAGGGGGTTCACTCGGTCTCAGCAGATAGCTATGCCGGCATGCGCAGTGCTGTGGAGCATCTGCTCGATCACCATGGCTTCCGTCAGATTGCATTCGTCACTGGTCCGACGTGCTCTATGGAGGCGGATGCCCGGTACCGCGGCTATGTGGACGGACTGCTGAGCCACGGCCTCTCTCTGAATTCTGATCTGGTCGTCGAAGGTGACTTCAGTCCTGACGGCGGGACCCGGGCCGCGAACGAACTGCTCGATCGGGGGGGGCGAGATCGAAGCGGTTGTGTGCGCCAGCGACGATACCGCGGTTGGTGTACTGCAGGTACTTCAGCTCCGGCATATTCGTGTCCCTGAGGATCTCGCGGTTGTGGGATTTGATGACATTGAGACGGCCAAGACATTGTCTCCCCCGCTGACCACGGTGAAGCAGCCCGGCCATAAGATCGGACGAAGGGCTGCCGAAGACCTGCTTGCCGCGATTCTTGGGCAGGACGTACCGCCGGCATCGGTTGTGCCGACGGACTTGGTGGTCCGAAGGTCGTGTGGATGTCTGCCGTCACACATACAGGAACTTGCGCTTTCAGGTCAGCTCGCGCCGCAGAGCGCGATCACGTATGCGGAGTGCCGCCTTGACATCGTGGCTGCTCTGCAGGGGGTCGCCGGTGAGGTCCAGGATCTGGGAGCCATCGTCGACGCGCTGTGGCACGATCTCAGTGATTCAGAATCGTCTGAGTTTGTGGGGCTGGTATCAGAGCAACTACACCAGGTTGCGACGGACAGCACCAACTTATTGATCTGGCACGCGGTCCTCTCCAAGCTCAGGCAGATGATTGTGCCGATTCTGGGTGAACGACGGCTTTGGTATCGGGCCGAAGATCTCCTGCAACAGGGGCGCTCTCTGGTGGACGAAGCGCGACTCCAGGCTCTGAGCCGCCGCCAGATGCTCCTGGACCGGCGGCAACTGGCCATCCAGGAGTTCAACGCGCAGTCTGCCAGTGTGATGGGCTCTGAGGATATTGTTGCGTTGATCTCCAGATCTCTTCCGATGCTTCAGGTTCGCCGGTGTTACTTGTCCGTGTCTCAACTTGATTCATTCTCCGATGCCAAACTTACTGTGTCGTATTGCGACGGCAGCGGACAGTTCTATGCCGAGGGCGAGAGCTTCGCCATTTCGAACTTGGTCCCTGCCGGCGTCTGGGCCACGTTCACAGAGCGCTTCACGGTGCTCGCTCTGCCGCTCTGCGTCGGCGACCAAGCGCTGGGCATAGCTCTCTTTGAGGGAGATCTGGAGTGCCTGGATGTCTACCGCTGGCTGAGACAGTCCTTGAGCGGTGGCATCTTCCGGTCGCAACTCGCGGATGCGCAGCGGGATGCGCGGCGGGAGGCGGAACAGGCACAGGCCCATGCAGAACTGGCACTTCGCGATGCCCTTGTGGTACAGCGCCAGTACGTCGAAGGCGCCTGGCAAAGCTATGGTGCAGCCGTGTCGGGATACCGCTGGGAACCCGATGGGGGGGCGTCCACACGCGATGCTTGGCTGCCTGCAATGACCGATGCTGTCCGGGCATCACAGCTGGTGGTGGCGTGTGACGAAGCCGGCAAACAGACGCTGGGGCTGCCGTTGAAGTTGCTCGACGAAGAGGTTATCGGTGCCCTGGGCTTTGCTCGAGAGGATAGTAAGCCGTGGACCTCGGCCCAGCTGGTCCGGGTGGTGGCGGTGGCGAATGAACTCGCTCAGGTGTTGGAGACGCGCCGCCTGGCCTCGGATGTTGAGCGGCGTGCTTCTCGACTGGCTGCTGCTGCAGAGGTCTCCAGCGCGGCTAGCTCGATCACTGAGGTGGACCAACTTCTCACGGCGTCGGTCAACTTGATCAAAGATCGCTTTGCCTTGACGTATGCCGGCATCTTCCTGGTTGACGATAGCCGGGAGTGGGCGGCGCTGGTTGCCGGCACCGGCGAAGCCGGGCGCCTTATGCTGGCTCGTGGGCATAGGCTTGGCGTCGATGGCCAGTCGATGATCGGGTCCTGTATTGCTCACGCGACGGCGCGCGTGACGGCGGACACTGCGTTCGAGGAGGTCTGGCGCCCGAACCCGCTGCTTCCCAAGACACGTTCAGAACTGGCGCTGCCCCTCATCAGTCGCGCTGAAGTGATCGGGGCGATGACGATTCAGAGTGAGCATCCCGGCGCCTTCCTACAAGATGATATCACGACGCTGCAGACGATGGCCGACCAGTTGGCCAATGCGATTCAGAACGCTCGGTTGATGGAGCGCATGGAGCAGAACCTGCGAGAGGTTCAGATGGTGACCGGTCGGTTTACGGAGTCGGCATGGCGAAGGTTCGTGCAAGGCCGGCGTGGTGCTCTGGGATACCGGCATCAATTCCTGGGCACATCTCCTGCTGCAGATCGCCGACCTGAAGCTGACGAGGCCCTGCTGCGGGGCGAATCCGTGCTTGTGCCTTTGATGACGGCTGATGAACAGGAAGGTATCCACGATGCCCACGCGGGATTGGGTGTGCCGATCCGTCTGAGGAATCAGATCCTGGGCGTGCTCAACCTGCGCTTTGAGGAAGAGTACGTGCCACAGGAGACGATCCAGCTCGTGGAGCGGGTGGCCGACCGCCTGGCTGTGTCGCTGGAGACCGCCAGGCTGCTGGAGGAGACCCAGGAGACGGGGCAGCGTGAGCGTGCGACGCGAGAGATTACGGATCATATGCGCGCGACGCTGGATTGGGATGACTTGATGCAGACCGCCGTCCAGGATATCGGTCAGGCCGTACACGCCTCCCGCGTGTTCGTTCAGTGGCTGCCGCCTCAGCAGCCGGTGTCAACTCGGGGAGCCACAGGCGTTCAGCAGGCAGATCAATCGGCGACCGAGACTCCGGATGGGGCGGAGGCGTGATGACGGAAGCCATAGATCAACAGGGAGTGCGCAGATCCGTCACTGCTCGTTGGATTGCCAGGATGATGTCGATCTTCTCCATCGTTGCCGGCATTTCTATGATCGGTCTCTACCTGCCGATAGGGTCATGGCAGCACCTGGCGATGTCCGCCGCGTTCTGGATCAGTCTACCGGTTGCCATCTATGCGGGCAGGTTGGCGCGTAAGAATCATAGTCCGGTTGCCGCACGTTTGATCGTGGGCTTGCCTCTGGCCTTGACTTTCGTGGCTTCGCTTCTCTGGTCTGGCTTGACGGTTGCGCTCGCCATCACCGCAATGAACGCTACAGCTGTCATCGTTACGCTTATCATACGCCCAGGGCGCCGTGGTCTGCCGTGGGGTTTGAGTGTGTTGGTGGGGCTTGTCGTGTTGGCTACGGCCTCAGTGCCGCTGCCGTGGCAGAGATTGGACGTCGGTGGCCATCCCGCCACCTTGGCGATTTCCTGGCTGCTGATCATCATTGCCATCGGGCTGGTGCTTTGGCGGTCAGTGCTTGCCTATCGCCGACTCGTGGCAATCCGCACGCGGTTGACTGTGACGTCTATCGTTCTCGTCTTCATCGTGGCAACCGTAGTGAGTGTGTCGTCAATCCTGCTGCAGGTCAAAATTGGCCAGCAGCAGGCATTCGATCTACTTGAGACGACGGTAGATCTGAAGTCTCAGTCGGTGAACTCTTGGATCGACCAGCTGCGTTTTGCCCTCGAGTCGCTGGTGGTGGAGGACTATGAGGTCCAGCGTGCTCAAGTGGTCCTGTCGCGAAGTCCAACTGAGGAGAGCCGGGGAAGCTCTGCGCAGGCGCTGCGCGCACGTTTCAGATCACTCATCGAGCGGACGGGGTGGCTCACCGAGATCTTCCTCATCAATACAGACGGTGAGGTGGTGCTATCGACCAATCAGGATCTTGAAGGTCGCAATGTGAGCGGTAGGCGGTATGTCCAGGAGGGAGTGAAGGCGTTCTATCTGGAGCCCCCGCGCTATGATCCGATGGTGGACGGTGTGACGATCGTGTTTGCGCGTCCCCTGCAGCTCGGCGGGTCGATCTACGGCATTGTCGCGGCGCGGACGGATATGACGCAGCTGAATGAGATCATAGCCTCCGGCCAATTGGGTGAGACGGGAACGATTGATCTTGTGAGCGCCGATCATATGCTCTTGGCGGCGCCGGCTCTGACGGGTGGCTATCTCCCCGTCCGCAGTGATGGCATTGAGGCTGCGCTTCAGCAGCCGACAAATATCGAGCACAGTATCTACACTAGCCATACCGGTCTCCGGGTCTCGGGCGCCTATGCGTGGCTGCCCGGGCTTCGGGTTGTCCTGCTGGCCGAGCAGGATCAGACCGAGGTCCGGTCCGGCGCTGTGATTACATCATTGATCAGTGGTGGTGTTGGTCTTCTGGCGACGTTGGTGGCGGTCATCTTTGCATTGGCTTTCTCCAACTCCATCTCTGGACCACTGTCGAGGCTGGCTGCGGTCGCTACACGCGTTGCCGCGAGCCCCGTGGCCTCGCTCGATCTTGATATCACGGCCGCTGTCGAGCGTGATGATGAGATCGGGGCCGTTGCGCGTGCCTTCAATGGTATGACCGCTCAGCTTCGCGATCTGATCGGTGGCTTGGAACGGCGTGTTCAGGAGCGCACACGAGGTCTGCAAGCCGTAGCTGAGGTCTCCCGCGCCACCACCTCGGTGCTTGATCCTGATCAATTGCTGCCTCAGGTTGTGGATCTGGCGCAGCAGAACTTCGGCCTCTATTACGTTGGCCTCTTCTTGCTGGATGAGCGTGGCGACAACGCTGTGCTGCGGGCCGGCACGGGAACTGCCGGCGCGGAGATGCTGGCGAGACATTGGCAATTGCCGGTAGGTGGAGAGTCGATGATCGGCCGGTGTGTGGCAACCGGCGAGGCCGTGATCCAGCAACAGGCCGGAGACGAAGCTGTGCGCTTCGAGACCCCTTGGCTCCCCGAGACGCGCTCGGAGCTGGCACTTCCCCTGCGCTATGGTGGTCGTGTGACCGGCGCGATGACCGTTCAGAGTACCGCATCCAGTGCCTTTGATGAGACGGATATCGCTGTTCTGCAGAATCTCGCCGATCAGGTAGCGGTTGCGGTTGAGAATGCGCGGCTGTTCGCTGAGACGCAGTCTGCGCTTGACCGTGTCCGACGCGTGCAACGTCGCTACGAGCGCCGGCAGTGGTCAGAGTACCTTGGTGCTCGCACCGTTTCCGGGTATGAGCTGACCGGTTCAGTGATGCGCCCGCTGGGCAGGGACCTATTGCCTGAGGTTCAGGAGGCTCTTACATCCGATGTCCCTCTGCCCGGCGAGACGATGAATGGCGATCATCAGATTCTGATTCCGATTACGCAGGCCGATCAGGTGATCGGTGTCGTGGGCGTTCAACGGGACGCTGCCTGGTCGGATGAGGATGCCGGACTTGTGCATGCCCTTGCTGAGCAGCTGTCACTGGCGGCCGAAAACCAGCGCCTGCTGGATGTGACCCAGCGCCGTGAGGCTGCTGAGCGTCTGACGCGCGAGGTTACGGCCGAGATGCGTCAGACGCTGGATGTCGACCAGGTGCTCCAATCGGCGGTCCGCCGGATCTCTGAAGCTCTTGATGCCGCCGAGGTCAGTATCCGTCTCACTGTGGGTGATGCGGATCTCGCTTCAGCTCAACCAGGGGGGGGGCGGCGTCGACGCGGATCCCGTCGATGCCCAGCAACAGGAGTCGTAGCCTATGTCAGATTGGCTCAGGAAGTTCTTATCAGTACCAGTATTTGAGGATCTAGAGCAGACGCGCATTGCGAAACTGCTTAACATAATCCTGTAGGTCTTCCTGGTTCTGCTCGTGGTTGCTATGGTCCTGTCTGTTGGACTCTATGGTCCCGAATCGTACGCGCCGGGGCGTCTCGCGCTGCTTGCCATCGGCGGTTTTATGTTCCTCTGGCTTGTCTATGCACTCTGGTTGCTGCGGCGGGGTCGCGTGCGGTTCGCCGCAACGCTGCTGCTGACCGCGCTATGGGGTGTGACAACGCTGTGGGCCTGGCTGGTCGGCGGAATTACAGACAATCGGATCGCCTATGTCTACCCCCTGGTCGTCGTATCTTCCGGATTGCTGTTGGGCGGCCGTGCGGCGGCGGTGTTTGCTGTTCTGAGCGCTCTTGGCATTGTCGGAGCATATTCAGCCGAGCGTGCAGACCGCATCCTACCTCTGTATGAGGGATTCGGGCCTTCTGATCTGATCTTGATGATCAGCACCCTGATTATCTTGACGATCGTGCTGCTCTATGGCCGCCGAGGCTTGACTCAGGCCCTGGAAGCAGCGCAGCGCAGTGCCCTGGCCCAGGAGCGTGCGAGTCGTCAATTGGAAGCGGTACAGGCCGGACTGGCGGAGCGTTTCCTGCAGCGTACGCGGGAGTTGGAGAACCGCGCGGAACTGCTGCAAAGCGCGGTGGAGATCGGTCGTGTGGCGGTTACAATGCATGCGCCCGGTGAACTGATGGCACACGTGGCACAGCGTATCGCGAACTCCTTCGAGTTCTACCACGTGGGCATCTATCTGGTGGATGTGGCGAGCAATCGAGCGGTGCTTCAGGCTGCCGGTGGCGAGTCGAGCACCGCTACCCCCTTGGTAGGCTATGAGGTGTCGACTGCGGAGGGCTCCGTTGTCGGTGAGTGCATCCGGAGCCGGGGTCCGCGGATCGCCTTCGGCGCACGTGTGCCCCGTACAGCACTTGCTGTTGGCGAGATGCTGCTGTCGGCGCATATTGCGCGTCTACCCCGAACTGCTGTGGAGATCGTCCTACCCCTGATTGTGGGCGGACAGTCCATTGGAGCTCTCGACATGCATATGGATGATGTCGGCATCTTCAAACTTGAGGATCTCGAGGCGTGGCAGATCGTGTCGGATCAGGTCGCGGTCGCGATTGAGAATGCCCGACGGTTTGCTCAGAGCCAAGCTGCGCTCGAGGCCGAGCGTGACTATTACGGTCGGGTCAGTCGCGAGGGATGGATGAAGCTGCTTCTATCACAACAGGTCGTCGGGTATCGCTACAAGGACCACCATGTCGATCCCGCCGGTGATCTGTGGCCTGTGGAGATGGATGAGGTCCTGGCCACAGATTCACGGGTTGTGAGGGCCGAGAGCGCAAGCGAAGAGGGTGGGGCTGTCGTCGCCGTGCCCGTTCGCGCTCGAGACAATACCCTTGGTGTACTCCACCTGAGGAAACGCCCGGAGGCGGGGGCTTGGACGAATCGGGAGCTTGAATTGCTCGATACGTTGACAGATCAGCTGGCGACGGCGCTTGAGGCCGCACGGCTCTACCGCGATACGCAGCAGTCAGCGGCCCAACAGCGAGCCATCGCCGAAGTTGGTGGCGGCATTCGTGAGGAGGTCGAGATCGAGTCCGTCCTATCTCGGGCACTCACGGAACTGAGCAACGCACTGGCTGCCGACCGCGGTGCCGTGCTCCTTACGCTTGATGACACGCCGGAGGATGTTGTGACGCGGAGGGTGTCCCATGACTGATTTCTCAGATCGCACGACTTCGGAATCAAGTGCCCCGTCCGGGCTTGCGCGCATCTGGGAGCGCATTGTTGGGATCAGTGCTGATGTAAGTGGGAGTGAGGAGCGGCGCGGTCGGCTGCTCAACGTGCTGGCGCTGACGGGACTCCTCATTGCCGGCGCCTTGTTGGCAGTGGTCTCGATTGCTCAGCCGCGTGGCTATGTCGGTTCGTCACGCCAGGCACAGTTCTTCTCCCTCTTCCCGATAGGGTATGCTGCACTTTCGCTGGGCGGCATAATCTTGGCCAAACGCGGGCGTGTGCAATTGGCGGCGCGCCTGTATGTATGGCTGACATTTGGATTGATTGGAGCCGGTTCGGTGGGGTTCAGCGGCTATCGCTCAACCAGTTGGTTGCTCATGATCTGGCCTGTAGCGTTGGCCGGGAGTCTGTTGCAGCCGATCACGGCGTGTCTCTCCGCGGTTGTTGCGTTGCTGCTCTATCTGGGCGCTGTGGTCGCACAGAACGCAGGCTTGTATCATCCCGTCTTGCCGACCTCTCCGGAGAGCTTCCCGTTCTTCGGCCTGTGGTTCGGCTGGATTATGTTGATCCTTGCGGTTGGGTTGGTGGATTTCGTCAGTGGGCGGAGCTTGAGGGGAGCTTTGATCGAGCTTCAGACCGCGTTAGCGGATCTTGTGAATGCTCGGGACGAGCTTGCGCAACGCGTTGAGGAGAGAACTGCTGAGCTTCAGGATCGCGCAGAGCAGTTCCGAGCCGTTGCGGACCTGAGTCAAGCCGCTGCTACGGCTCAGGATCTGGAGACGCTTCTATCCAGCGCCGTGACGCTGATCTCGCGGCGGTTGGGTTTCTACCACGTCGGCATCTTTTTGCTGGATACCAGCCGCCGGTGGGCGGTGCTGCGCGGTGCTTCCTCGGAAGGTGGCCACAAGATGCTGGCACGCGGTCACCAGCTGCGTGTCGGGCAACAGGGCATCGTGGGATATGTCGCTGAGATGGGGATGCCGCGCTATGCATTCAACGTCGGAGATGACGGGGTCTGGTTCAGGAATCCCGATCTTCCAGAGACAAGCTCGGAGATGGCTTTGCCTTTGATTGTCGGCAAGCGCGTGATCGGGGTGTTGGATATCCAGACTCAGGAGCATACTGCGTTTGATGAGGGGCACGTTGAGACCCTGAGGGTACTCGCCGATGGTGTCGCTGTCGCAATTGAGAACGCCCGTCGGCTTGAGCGGACGCAGGACGCGCTGTCGCGCCTGGAGCGCTATCAGGAAGAGGACGTGATCCGTGCCTGGCGCCAGGCCTTGTCCCGACATCATATGCGGATCAGCTATACGTACGGCGAAGGGGTTACCGAAGGATCCTCTTCCCAGGCAGAGGGTCTTGGGCAGCTCATCGGTGTGATTCAGAAAGTGACGCGAGAGCAGACAGAGGATGGTCGGTACATACTCTACGCTCCGATCAATGTGTCGGGTAACCAATTTGGGGGACTGTCATTCGAGTCTACGTCACCGTGGAGCGATGAGGTTGTGCGGCTTGTGGAGAACGTCGTGAACGAACTTGACCTGGCGCTGACCAACGCGCGTTTGCTGGAGGAGACGCGATTGCGCGCAGCCCAGGAGGCTGCACGCGGTGAGATCGTGGGGCGTATCCGCGCTACGAACAGCACCGATGCAATTCTCCGTGACGCGGCTGAAGAGCTCGGCAGAGCGCTTCAGGTCGAGAGAAGCCGCATCCAGTTAGTGCAGTTCGGAGAGTGATGAGATGCTTTGGTGCGGTGCCATATGACTGAGTGTTGCTTAACCCTGAAGAGACTCTGCGGCGATGTCACCGGTGCGGGCGCTTCAGTTCTACTGGGCGGCTGCATCTCTGCTGACCAGGCACGGCCCGCTGCACGGCAGAAGCCGGCTGAGACGGACGCCGAACCTCTAATATCCTGGGTTGATAGCAGGGCCTCTGATGGTCGGTGGGCGCTGCAGGGAGGTGAGCGGTGAGACGAGGAGGTCTCAGCCTTGGCTGGCGCATGGTCTTGGTCATCGCCGGGCTTCCACTGCTGCTGCTCACGCCGCTGCTGGTCTACTTTGGCCGGCAGTATAGTGATGCCTACCGCGACGCTTTCTGGAGCAAGGCAAACCTGGCGACGATTCAGATCCAACAGACCATCGAGACGATTGCGCCGTTGGCGGAGACGGTTGCGGATGCCCCGGGTTGCTTCGCCTACTGCAGGATACAGACGAGCACGTCGAGGACTTTGACTTCATAGTTCTCGTGGATGATGATGGTCTTGTCATTGCCGGCTCGGTTGCCGGCTATGATGGGCGTATGGTGGATCAGCTCAGAGACCTCAGCGATGGCGCCACTGTGCACGGCACCGGTGATGAGACGTACGCTGTTCTCCGGCGAGATCTCGGATCTGGTGAGACCTACCTCATCTGGCGCTCGATGGCGATGCCGGGACGCACCGGTGAGTTGCTCTACATTGTGGTTGGGGAGCGGGCCAGTGCGGTTGAGACGGCGACGCTCCCGCTCCTTGTGATGGGCATCGCTCTTGGGGCGGGTGTTGTGGTTCTCATCCATATGTCGCTCCACCATTTTGTTCTGGTTCCATTGAATGAACTGGCTGAAGGTGCTGCCATCGTTGCTGCCGGCGACCAGGCACATCGTATCACGGTGAGGCGTGAGGACGAGCTGGGATTCGTGGTCGATGCGTTCAACGATATGGCCGGTCGCATAGGTGAGCTGGTGTCACGTCTTGAATCGAGCGCTGCCGAGAGTATGCAGGCGCTCCAGAGAGTCAGTTCTCAACTTGAGGCGGTCACGATTGTCGGCCAGGAAGCTGCACGTCAACGCAACGTGAACGCGCTTCTGGATACCACCGTCAACGCAATCACCGACAATTTTGGCTTCTACCATACGGGCATCTTCATCCTGGATGACAGTCGCACGTGACCAATCCTGCGCGCGGCATCCTCAGATGGCGGTAAGCGTATGCTCAACCGGGGGCACCGGCTCCAGGTCGGTCAAGTCGGCATCGTGGGCTATGTCGCTTCGAGTGGTCGCCCGCGCATCGCCCACAATGTGAGCCGGGATTCGGCGTGGTTCAACAACCCGGATCTGCCGGATACCCGCGCGGAGATGGCGCTGCCGCTGCTCACCGATGAGATCGTCGTCGGCGTCTTGGACGTTCAAAGTGAGAATGTGGAAGAGTTCACTGATGAGGATATCACCACGCTGCAGTTGATGGCCAATCGGATCACCGTCGCCCTGAACAACGCGCGGGTGCTGGAGTCCCAAGAGGCTGCGTTGCACGAACTGCGCGAATTGCAGATCGACTACGCACGGAGTGGTTGGGCCCGTGTTACCCGTCGTCTGCGACCGCTGGCCTACGAATACGATCACGTTGATACGACGCCAGTGCCCCCGTTTCCTGTGCCGCAGGTGTTGGCGGAGGGCCGGGTGCCTCACAAGATTGTCATGGATGGCGGTACTCCGGTGGTGATGGAGGCGCTGCGCGTCGGTGACCAGACACTGGGATATCTCGGCCTGGCTGATTCTTCGCGGGTGTGGTCGGAGGAGGAGCTGGAACTTGTCCGCAGTGTGGGTGAGCAGGTGGCACTGGCCCTGGACAATGCCCGACTCTTTGAGGATACGCGGCGCAATGAGCGGCAGCAGTACCTGATCAGTAGCGTGCTGCAGGTTGCCTCAGATCCCGAGCTCGGCGCTGCTCAGGTGCTGGATAAGATTGCCCATATCCTGGCACACGGCTTGGCGGTGACCGTGGCCATCTTCACGTTCCCGTATCCCAATCTCCCGGTGGTTCGGTCGCACGCTGTGATTGATCCCGAGGGACGGAAATTGCCGTTGTTCGGTGAGGAGTTGACGCTTGCTCAGGAGCACTTCATCTTCTCCCAGGGCTTGGTGGCGCCGGAGCTTGGCCCTATGACGCCTTTGCTCGGATCTGTGGACCAGCGTGCCCAGGTGCAGGCCGCAATTCGTAGCTATGACTTCGACCGGGTGCTCTATGTGCCGATCGCGAGTGCCGGTGTGCGGAGCGGGTTTATCGGTCTGATTCTGGACCAGGCCTCGCCCCCGATCGATCCCGACACGCGGGAGTTGGCACAGAACCTGGCGAGCCAGATTGCGGTGGTGTTGGAAAACCTGAACCTTACTGAAGAGACACGACAGCGCTCGGACGAGCTGCGTCAGCTGTATCGCATTTCCTTGGCTCTCACTGGCCGGCTGGAGCCGTCTGAGGTGCTGAGCACGATCGTGGAACAGGGCGCTGGCCTGATGAATGCAGATGCCGCCAACCTGTGGGTCTTCGATGTTGATGCCGGCCGGTTGAGGCTGGCCTATGAGTGCCAGGGCGGGGCTGAGGGGCACCTCAATTACGAGACAGAGGGCGACGCCGGCCTGGCCGGTGCTGCCCTGGCGCAGCAGCAGACGATATTCGTCAACGATCACGCGACCTGGGAAGGCCGCATTGATGAACTCGTCAGCCTCCGTTTCCACGGCATGATGGCGGTGCCTCTGGTTGGCCGTTTCGGTCCCCTGGGCGTACTGGTGGTGAAGTCGGAGCGCGTCGGCGCCTTTGCTGAGAGAGAGGCGCGGTTGGCAGACCTCTTCTCTGCGCAGGCAGCGACGGCTCTTGTGAATGCCCAGCTCAATCAGGATACGCAACGCCGTGCTGCGGAGTTCTCGCAACTCTACGATGTGGGCATCGATCTGATCACGATCCTGGACGCTGAAGAGCTGCTGAACCGAGCTGCCGACTGGACCCGCAGGGTTTTCAATGCAGAACGGGCAGTGGTGTTCCTGCGGGATCCGCAATCTGCCCACAGCACGCAGGGCATCAGCGTCAGTGGACCGCGCTATCTCCCGAGCTCGGTCGGCGATCAGCAGAGCGTCAGGGACCTCACGGAGAGTATCATCAGCGAACCGGAGAGCGTGCTGGTCCGTGACAATCGGTCATCGTCTATGCAGAGCGCTGCTCGCCTGGCGGATGTCGGTCTGCTCTCGCAGATGGGCACCCCATTGCGCGTCGGTGATGAGGTCTTGGGTGCCCTATTCGTGAATGGGGCTGTGGTCGGGCAGTTCGAAGAGCGCGATCTGACTATGCTCGAGTTCCTGGCGGCTCAGATCCCCTCCGCGCTTCAGAACTCCCTCCAGTTCGGCCAGACTGAGGAAGCGCTGGCGGTTGTGGGGCGGCAGGCTCGATATCAGGAAAATGTTTCTCAGGCGGTGGCCTTGCTGAACGAGCGCGGCGCCGAGGGCACGCAAGAGGTGCTTCGGCTGCTTGGTGATGCGTCGGAGGCCCCAATAGTGCTCTATTTTGAAGCTTCGACTTTGGGTAAGCAAGAGCTGTGGCGACTGAAAGGCTCGTGGATCGCTGCGGGACTCTCTCCGGAACGGCTGCGGAAAGGACTGCAGGAGTTCTCGGTCTCGCAATTCCCCTCCTGGCTGCGGGGGTTGACCGACGCCGGATATATCATGGGAACACGTGGCGATGTGCCGGACGCAGAGCGGGCAGTCTTCGAGGTGTATCAGTTCGGGGCAATTCTGGGATTGGCTGTGCCGGGTGAGTTAAGCGTGCCCAGCTTTGTGGCGCTGTTCCGAGAAGAGGCTGAGCTGTGGAGCGAACAGGAAGTTGTGGCGCTCCAAACGGTTGCAGCGGCGCTATCCAACGCCCTGGCTCGTGAGCAGCTGTTCGAGCAGGTGCAGCAAACGCTGAGCGAGACGGAAGCACTCTATCGTGGTGGTGCGGCTCTGAGTGAGGCGGGCACCTACAGGGATGTCCTGGGTGTTTTCCTGGAGCACACGCTGTTGGGGACGCATTCACAGACTGCGTCACTGCATCTGTTCGATCGTGCTTGGACAGGTAATGAGCTACCGGAGTATTCCGAGGTTGTGGCCTACTGGTCGCAGAATCCGCTCGCCGAGTTCAAGCGCCAGTATCGTTTGGAGGAGTTCCCAGTATCCATTCCGGTGATGCAACGCGGCGCGCCAATGTTGATCGAGGATCTGGAGGATGACAACCTTCTGGGCCGGCGGGCTCAGGCGCTGTTCCGCCGGGCTGTGGGTGCTCGCAGTTTGGTGATCGTCCCCCTGGTCGTGGGTGGGCAGCACGTCGGATATCTGCACGCCGATTACTCAGAGCCACAGGTGTTCACCGAGCCGGCGCGGCGACGTCTGACCAGTTTGGCGCAGCAGGCCGCGATCGCGGTGCTGAACATCCGCCAGCTACAAGCTACGGAAGCGCGCGTGCGCAGGGAGCAGCTCATTCGCCAAATCACTGCTCGCGTCCAAGAGAGCCCGGACGTCGAAGGGGTGCTGCAGACGGCGGTCCAAGAACTGGGCCGTGCGTTTGGCACGTCGCGCAGCAGGATTCAGTTCCGCCCTGCGCTCCGGGACGATGAGAGTGCAGCGCACGTAGCTGACGACACGGTAGCGAAGAATGTAGGGCCGATCCTGCGGCGTCGAAAAGGCAGTTAGATATGATCGACATGGGAAAAAGCGGGACAGAGCTAACCGAAGAGCTGCTGGAACTCCGAGCGCGCTTGGTGGATCTGTCTCACGGGGATCTCGTGGAGCGGGTCCAGTTTCTTCAGTCACTGATTGACGCGATCCCCAATCCCATCTTTTACCGCGATCCGGGTGGGCGCTATATTGGGTGTAACAACGCGTTCGCACTGGGGGTTTTGGGCTTGCCCAAAGACGAGGTCATAGGCAAGACCTCTAGTGAGCTGACAGGGTCCATACCAAACGAGCTTGTTGATGTCTACCGCCGGTACGACGTGGCCATGTTGGGTACGCGTGGCTCGCAGATCTACCAGACGACGGTGCAGTTCGCAGATGGCTCCAGACGCCAAGTGCTGCTCAATAACGCGTTGCTCACCGGCCTATCCGGTGAGGTCACCGGCATTGTGGGACTCATGTTTGATCTCACTGACATCCTCGAGCACGAGGCCGAGCGTGACGCTTCGCTCGGTGACGCCCAGTGGCGTGTGTCACGGACACAGACTGCAGCGGAGGTCTCGCGCGCTGCCACATCACTACTCAGTCTGGACGAGCTGCTGCCGCAGTCAGCTGAGTTGATCCGCGATCGGTTTGACCTGTACTATGTGGGTGTCTTCCTGCTTGACGATCGTGCGGACTGGGCCGTGCTGCGGGCGGGTACCGGTGAGGCCGGCGCGCGGATGCTTGCGACCGGACACCGACTGCGCATGGGCAGTAGTTCCATGGTCGGCCAGTGTGTGGCCACGGGACAGGCACGCATCTCTCTGGATGTCGTGGATGCCGAGGCCCGCTATGAGAACCCAATCCTGCCCGAGACGCGATCGGAGATGGCACTCCCGTTGGTGAGTCGCAACCACGTGATCGGAGCGATGACTATCCAGTCCAGGGTGGCCGGTGCGTTCTCAGATGATGACATTACCGTGCTGCAAACGATGGCCGACCAACTCGCGAATGCGATTCAGAACGCGCTGCTCTTCGAGCAGATGGATCGCACCGTTCGTGAGAACAGGACGCTCTACAATATCAGCGCTGGGCTTGGCGATGCGCGCTCGATCGAGGACTTTGTCCCCGTTGCGCTGGACGTCGCTTCCTTCCTGGATATGGATGGCGCATCCCTGCGCCTCTTCACGCGCTGGGATGAGGATAATCTGCCCCTGGCGATGGATGTGTATGGACTGAGCCGGCGCTCCGGTGAACCTGTGGCCACCCGAGACTCGGGCGCGTCGTTCAGCGACGAGGTCTACCGTTGGTTCTTTGCGGATCCCGAGCGTACTTTTGTCTATGAGGATCTTGCGGACCCTGCAGGTGAGATGCCGAGTGAGACGTGTGAGTCGATGCTGAAGCAGGGGGATCGCAGTATGATCGCGGCCCCGCTTGTTATACGCGGTCAGAATCGTGGTGTCCTGACACTATCCGGTCCCCAGCCGCTCAGCAGCCTCGCCGCTGATGCCGTGCCCGTCTTCGTGCGCACGCTCTTTGATCAGGTTGCCTCAGCTCTGGATCGACAGTCTCTGGTAGGTGAGCTGGAGCGGCGGGCCTCGTACCTGGCGACGGCCTCTGAGATCTCGCGGGCTATGTCCTCTTATCTCGATCAGGATCAGCTGCTGTCACAGAGCGTGGAGCTGATCTTCCGGCGATTGGGTTTTCACTTTGTCGGCGTGCTTCTGCTCGATGACTCGAGCCAATGGGCTCTTCTGAAGGCGGGTAGTGGCCCAACCGGTCAGAGAATGATGGTGGATGGTTACCGGCTCCCTGTTGATGATGTCTCTGCGGTTGGACGCTGTATCGTCCAGAGAAACATTGTCAAGGCCCTCAAATCCGGCGACACTGTGCAGCTGCTGGGGGCCGGCTATCTTCCCTCAGCTCACTTCGAAGTGGCGCTGCCGCTGATTGGTCAGGGCGAGATTCTGGGTGCGATGGTGGTTCAGTTATGTCAGGGGGAACGACTGTCGCCGGATGACATCATCACGTTGACAACGCTGGCGGACCAGCTGGCAAACTCTGTTGTTAATGCGCAGCTCTATGAGAAGTCCCAGCTCAATATCGATGAACTGCAGCAGCTACAACAGCGCTATGCGGTGGACATGTGGGAGGAGTATCGCGACCGTCAGGATGTGGTCGGCTACAGTTACGATCTGAACCAAGTGACGCCGCTGATGGCCTTTGAGCACCTTGACTTGCCCCTCGGTGGGGAGAGGAAAGGGCCGGTCATCGAGACCGGCGTCGAGGGTGGCGATGGTGCGGCTCTGATGCAGATCTTGGAAATTCGCGGCGAGCCCGTTGGGTTGATGAGTTTTGAGGAGCCCGGCGCGATGGTGGATTGGTCTGAGGATCAAGTCACTGTCCTTGAGGCTGTGCGTGAGCAGCTGGAGCTGGCGTTGGAGAACCGTCTGTTGATCGATCGCTCGCAGAGGGCCCTTCACGATGCGCAGCAGCGCGAGGCTGAGCTGGGCTTCCTGCAAGAGGTCTCCGCTCTGCTCAATGCGACCAACGACGTGGTCAGCTCTCGCGTTGACCTGTTCACTCACTTGAAAGACTTTGTCTCGCTCAACCAGCTCACGCTAGTGGGCCATGAGAGCGAACCCGAGGGGGCCGCGGAGCAGGGGCGCCTCACCTACCTCGGTGGGGAGGGCGTGGGCTGCGAGATTTACGATCGAGGACCGGACCAAATGGGCCTGGCGGACTCCGGTTTCGCCTGGGCTGTTGCCAACCAATCGGTGTCGGTCGAGGAGGACCTTCGGCTCAATCCACGCTTCCCAGAGGATGATGCGTTGGCAGCAGCCGGCGTCCTTTCGCGACTGGTGCTGCCACTCCGATTGGGTCAGCGAACGTTGGGAGCAATGGAGCTGGGCAGTGCGCGAGTAGGCGTGTTTGCCCGCGCGGGGTTGATGCCGATTCCGCAACAGGTTGCATCGCAGGTCGCTTCAGCGATTGAGCGTGGCAATCTGCTCCAGGTGGCCCAAGCCAGCGCCGAGGAATCGCGCCTGCTCTATGAGGCAACCAGCGATCTTGCTGAGGCCGTGGATGCCTCGGATATCCTCCAGGTTGTGGCTCGGCATGCCTTCTCAGACGCTGCCGTCCGCGCTGAGATCGGTCTGTATGTGGTCGACCCCGAGACCGGCGCGGAACAGGAGTGGCTGGAGATCGCAGCTTCGCTCTCCACTGCGCAGGACGTGCCGCCTGCGCACGCCGGCACCCGATTGCGGGCATCAGAGATCCCCGCTCTGGCGCTGCTCAGCGAGGCGCAGATCTTCGTCTGTGAGGACGTGGCTACGGACCCCCGAATCAGCCAAGATGTGCGCGATACCTATCTGGTCGATGGCGTCCGGGCCATCGTGGTGGCGTCTCTCTCCACCGGTGTTGGCGCGATGGAGCGCATTGGAGTCCTGCGGATGCGGTTCCGCGAGCCCTACGCGATGTCTGAGGAGGATCTGCGTCTCTATCACACGGTTTCTGATCAGGCCGCGGTGGTTCTGTCCAATCGCCGGCTCTTCCAAGAGTCACAGTCCCGCATTGTGCGTCAGGCCGCGGCTGTTGAGTTGGCCAATCTGACCACGGCGCTGTCGGAGCGTGAATCCCTGCTCCAGGAGTCAGTTGATTTCCTTGTCGATCGCTTTGACCTCTACTTCGCCGGCATCTTCCTGACGGATGAGTTGGGAGAGTGGGCTGTGCTGCGGGCCGGGACGGGCGATGCCGGTGGACGCCTGATGTTGATGGGCCACCGAGTGCAGGTCGGTGGTGGTTCTATGGTCGGGCGCTGCATCCAGCGCAGGTCCCGGATCCTGTCAATGGACATCGATCGGGCCAGTGCGATGATCGAGAACCCACTGCTTCCCGATACGCGTTCGGCCGTCGTCTTCCCGTTGATCAGCCGCGGCCAGACCCATGGCGTGATCACGCTGCAAAATGTCCAGCGGTTTGCTTTCACGCAGGAGGACGTCGCTACGCTGGAGCTAATGGTGAATCAGCTGGCCAATGTTATTGAGAGCACCAACCTCTACGAGCGCTCACAGGAGTCTCTGGCGGAGACACGTATGCTCTACCGGATCGCTCAGCAGATCACCGATGCACGTGATGCCGAGTCCGTGTTGCGGGCTGCCGTCGACGGTATCTCGCAGCGTTCGGAGCCCGATTGGGTGACCGCCGCTCTTCTCGAACCGTGCGAGACGCCGACGCAACTACGCATTGCAGTCTCGTGGAGCCGTGAGGGTCGCAGGTTCCCGCGGGAAGCGTTCTCGCTCGACCAAATCCGCCAGTTCTACGATGCTCTTCGGGTGGATGAGCGGTTTGTGACCCCCAACATCGGCCAAGATCCCGTGGTCGGAGAGATGCTCCGCACTACCTGCAGCGAATTGGGGTTGCGGGCTACGGCAGCTTTCCAGCTAAGGGTCCACGAGGTGCAATACGGTACGATCATGGTCCACAGCCGGAATGCACGCGATTTCTCCACGGCTGAGATCAGCTTCTACGAGAACGTCGCTCGCCAGGCCTCTGTGGCTTTGGAAAACATCAGCCTGGGTGACGTCACCCGTGAACAGGCTGAACGCCGTGATATCCTGAACCAGGTGCTGCAGATCGCCTCAAGTTCTCTCAACGAGACCACGATTCTGATCGACGTAGCCCGGGTCATCTCCGAGCGATTGAACATGCCTCTCCTTGTATGGGGGTGGGATGGTGTGTCTCCTGTGACGATCTCGGCCCACGATGCCGGCGGGCAACTCCTTGCCGGGGAAGGGGATACATTCCGCGTCGAACGCCGGCTCACGGAGCGCATTCAGGATGCGATGTTCAGCCGAGAGCCGGTAGACTTGCACTTCAGCGGACACGGGGGCGTGATCGGGCTGCGTCAGAAGTTCGGCTCACCGTTGGTCGAGGGCTATGGGGTCCTGCTGATGTCCCGCGATGTCGTCTACGGCTTCATGGTTCTGGGTCGGCAGATAGGGCACGATGCGATTGATGATCTGGAGCGTGAGTTTATGCGCACGGCTGGTGCGAACGTCGGCGTGGCATTGGAGACGGCGAGCCTGTATCGTGACGCGCAGGAGACCGCCGAGAAGCTCAAAGAAGTTGACCATCTCAAGAACCAATTTATGGCGAACATGTCGCACGAACTGCGGACGCCCCTGAACTCCATCATCGGCTTTTCGCGGGTGATGATCAAGGGCATCGATGGGCCGCTGACGGAGATGCAGCAGACCGACCTCACCGCGATCTATGAGAGCGGGCGCCACCTGCTGAACTTGCTCAACGACATTCTCGATATCTCCAAGATCAACGCCGGCAAGATGGACGTCCTCTTCGAGTCCACGGATCTGAAGGAGATGATCCCGAGTGTGATGTCCACGGCCATGGGGTTTGTGAAGGGCAAGCCGATCAAGCTGATGACCGATGTGCCTGAGGATCTGCCGACTGTTGTCGCGGACACGCGGAGAATCCGGCAGGTGTTGACGAACTTACTGGGCAACGCCGGCAAGTTCACGGAAGAGGGGTTCATCAAGATCTCTGCCACGTATGATGACTTCCAGGTGATCGTCAGTGTTCAGGATACAGGCATCGGTATTCCAACCGAACGACTTCACGCGGTCTTCGAGCAGTTCGAGCAGGTTGACTCCAGCTCTACCCGCCGCTACCAAGGTACCGGTTTGGGTATCCCCTTGAGCCGCGAGTTCGTGCAGTTGCACGGTGGTGATATCTGGATTCAGCATACCGCCGTTGGGGAGGGCACGACGTTCTCCTTCTCGTTGCCGATCGGTGGCCCGGACTCCGTGATCGACGGTGCCGTGCAGGGGAGTTCAGGGCGGAGTCGGGTCGTCCTCACCGTCGATGATGATGTCAGTGTCATCACGTTGTTTCGGCGCTATCTTGAGAGGCGGGGCTATCGTGTCTTCGGCCTGACACGAGACGATCGTGTGGTCGAGGAGGCCATCCGGCTCAAGCCCTATGCGATCACCCTGGACGTGATTATGCCTGGTCGTGATGGCTGGTCTGTCATGCAGGAACTGAAGTCGAATCCTGAGACCCGGGACATTCCGATCATCATCTGCTCCGTGCTGGGGAATGAGGACAAGGGACTGAGCATGGGCGTGGCTGACTATCTCCGCAAGCCTATCTCTGAGACGCTGCTCTTGGATGCTCTGGACCGCATCGGGGATGAGGGTAATGGCGGGCACGTGCTCGTCGTCGATGATAACCCTGATGACCGCAAGCTGCTCCGGCGCATCTTGGAGAGCGCGCAGTACCACGTTGTTGAGGCAAGTGGTGGCGCGGAGGCTATCGACAAGATCACCGATGAGTTGCCCAGTTTGGTGGTACTTGACCTGATGATGCCCGATGTTGACGGATTCGCTGTCCTGGAGCATCTGAAACGGGACAGGATCACGCGGGGAATTCCGGTTGTCGTGGTGACGGCCAAGGAATTGGGAGAAGAAGATCGTGCTCGTTTGCAGCAGCGGACTGAGGCCTTGCTGCAGAAGGGGCTGTTCGATCAGCAGCAGCTGCTGACGGATGTGGCGGCTGCTCTAGATCGCATCGCAGTTGGCAGAGCCTGACTGGTGTGGTTTGACATGATCCCGCGGCGATATACAATAAGTAGTGTCAGTCTTGTGGAAGCGTAGGTTATCGTTCATCTGAGTGACTTTGCAGGAGGTTTGACCATGGCTTATGTGATTACCCCACTTTGTGAGCGCGCTGGTCTCTGTGTTGACGTGTGTCCGACGGACTCGATTCATTTTGTGGATGGCGACAGCGATTGGCCTCTCTACTACATCAACCCCGAGACCTGCATCGACTGTGGGGCATGTGCGGCAGAGTGCCCGAATGAGGCCATTTTCATGGCGGATGATGAACCCGAGGAGTATGCTGACTACGTAGCCATCAATGAGAACTTCTTCTTGAATGGGCCTGGTGCGGAGTTTGCATAGCTTCTGTGCCGGCGACTTGTCGCCTTAATGTGATACAACGAGGCCGAGATGTCTCGGCCTCGTTGTCATCTGTCCGTGACCTAGATGACATAAATAGGGCTGGTGAAGATCCAGCCAACTCGGTGGCCCCGGAATCTCCGGTAGACTTCCACTCGGTAGATGCCGGCCTCGACCGACGTGTAATTCAGGTTGCGACCCACCGTCCGTTGGATGATTTTGCCATCCCGGCGCAGATGAATCTCCCCCTTGGCCGGAAGTGTAATGGTGATGGTGATGGCGCCCAGCCTCCGTAGTTCCTCACCTGGCACAGCCACTGCTGAACCGCTCTGTGCCAGGCAGCGGAAGCCCCGCGTTGAGTGGGGAAGATCGTACCCAACCCAAGTGCGCCCGGTTCGGAGGGCTCCATAGATCAGGGTCTTGTCCTCGTCTGCCTCACCGGTGAGTGACGACTTGGTCAGGATATGTGTGTTGACGCAGCGGAAGAGGTATTCGTAAGGGAAGATCTGGCGCTGCAGCGGCCCCATCTTGTAGGTTTTGCCGTGGGCGTCTGCTCCGCCGATGGCGGCAATCCGATATCCCTGACTCAGGAGCTCGTCCCACAGCCGGAGCGTGGCCCGGTAAGGGCCCCGGATCCCCAGTTCCGGCATAAAGGCGAAGATGGGCGCCACGGCTTTGCTCCATAGCAGGCCTTTGAACTCCGACATATAGTTCCACAGCTCGATCCCGTGGATGTCGTCAGGGGGCCAGGTCGTCCACGGAATCGCAGCCAGTTCAGGCCCTATCGGGCTGGACCGCTCGATGGGGTGGGCGATGTAGCACACGCCGTCTCGCCTGCGCACAGCCTGAACGAGCATCCGCGTGCTCCCAAAGGAGTAAGGTGCGATATCCTGTTCGACGCCATAGACCAGCAGATGGTTCTCCGACGGCTGCCTGCGGACATTGTGGACCTCTTCGCCGGAGAGGACCAGGGTCTGGCCCCGGTAGCCCTCCAATCCTTCGGGTCTGATGTTGTGATCCGTCACGATGACGAAGTTGAGCTTGGCCTCTGCGGCTGCGGTCGCGATCTGCTGATACGTCGCGCTGCCGTCAGAATAGACGGAGTGGACGTGCGCGTTGCCTACGTACTCTCGATAGTTGTCCATAAGCGAAATCGTCTCCAGATCTAGTGAGGACGCCGGATCACAATCGCTGCTTGATCTCCGCGATTGTGAAAGCCGGCGATGATGTCGATGTCATCCGGCGTGCAGCCCAGCAGAATCTTGATCTCTGTATCACGCTGCACGAGATCCACTGAACAGACAATGCCCGTGATCTCTCGCTCCACACCGTTCCCGACCCAAACATCTGTGCCGTCGCCATCGCCGCCCCGGGTGTTCTTGAGATATCCATAGTCCAAGGGATAGACAAAAGCCGGATGCCGCGGATGGTGTGACCCTCGGGGGCGATCGAGGACGACTTCGGACGTGCTGACGAGCTTCTCAAGGTATACCCAGAACTGCTGATGATGGCCCACATCCTTTCCTTTGCCGGCTGTGTTCTCAGAGAATCAGCATCGCGTCGCCGAAGGAGAAGAAGCGGTAGCGTTCGTCGATCGCTGCTTGGTAGGCCCGGCGAATGTTCTCCTCGCCGGCGAATGACATCACCAGAGCCAGCAGGGTGCTCTTCGGCAGGTGGAAGTTGGTGATCAGGATATCCACCACGCGGAATTGGAAGCCGGGCGTGATGTAGAGGTCGGTGAACCCCTCAAATGCGGAGACGTTGCGCCAAGGGCAGGTGCCGTCCGGCGTCTGCAGCAGGCCCTGCCGTGCCGAGGTCTCCAGCACGCGAACACTGGTGGTGCCCACGCTGACGACCCGGTTACCCATAACCTTGGTTTGGTTGATCCTCTCAGCGGTGGTCGGTGCCAGCCGGCACCATTCGCGGTGGATCTCGTGCTCTCCAATGTCTGACTCGGTGATCGGGCGGAACGTATCGAGCCCTACGTGCAGGGTTACAAAATCTAACTTCACGCCTTGGTCGCGCAGCTCGAGCATCAGATCCCCTGTGAAATGCAGCCCCGCAGTGGGCGCTGCCGCACTCCCCGGCGTGCGCGCGTACACAGTCTGATAGCGCTCGGGATCATCCAGTGGTTGGTGGATGTAGGGGGGGAGGGGAACGTGGCCGAGTTCCTCAAAGTAGTCCTCCACGGGTTCGGAGAAGGCCAGGATCCGTTCACCTCGCTCCCCGGTTTCGATGATCTCGGCGATAAGGTCAGATGGGCCAGCAGCAGCGTCGAGTCGAATCATCGTACCCGGGCGCGTTGTTGCGCCGCCTGCCAGCCCGAGCCACCGGTCGCCGCTGAGCTTTCTGAGCAGCAGGAGCTCAACCTTGCCGCCGCTTGGGGTTTTGTGTCCGTAAAGACGCGCGGGGATGACCCGGCTTTCGTTGGCGACCAGCAGGTCGCCCTCTCTCAGATACTCACCGACATCACGGAATAGACGGTGCTCGATACGACCCGTATCGCGGTGCAGCACGAGCAACCGTGATCGGTCGCGGGGTTCGATGGGTTCCTGAGCGATAAGTTCTTGCGGAAGGGGGTAATCCAATTCAGCTGTTTTCATTCTCTCCATTCTTGGTCTGGTAGACGGTCTGCCGCTTAATCGGGCAGAAGCGCCGGTCGCAGTTCCGGAGCATAGGCATCCAGGAGCTCGGGCGTGATAGCGTTCGCTTTGGCAATAGCAGCATACAGGTCACTGCTCGGTCGCGGGGTTCGCGTCTGGGTCTGCGGATCGAGCTCAATCAGGCCGAAGGGCAGCGTCCAGCCCTCGGCCCACTCGAAATTGTCCACGAGTGTCCAATGGTAGTAGCTTTTCACCGGCACATTGTCCTGAATTGTGCGCCAGAGCTGGTGCAGGTGCAGCAGCAGCGCGCGAGGTCGCTGGTCATCGTCCGCATCGGGGATACCGTTCTCCGTGATATGGATGGGAAGCCCGAGCCGCGCAAGCTGCTGCAGGGCTCTGGATAATCCTTCGGGATAGAGCTCTCCGTACCCGCCGTCGAGCAATTCCGCTGTTTCGTCGTGCAGCGTTCGAGCTAACCCGGCGATATCCCCCTTGCGATCGAAAGCTACAAGATCCCGCGTGTAGTAGTTGAGCCCAATCCAGTCCAGGGTGCGTCTGACGCCCAGTGCCGGGCCGAATCCCAGTGGGGGCAGCCACCGCCCCTGCCATACGGCTGCAAGTGTCGTGCGGTTGAACCAGAGGTCTTGCAGCCAGGCCGCGGCACGATCTCTGATCCGCTTCGGGTCTGCGGGATCGAAGAAGCGTATGTTGTGGGCGAGCCCGACCTGGGCGTCATCCCGACGTTGGTGGATCATGCGATAGGCTGCGCCGTGGGCCTTGAGCATATTGCGCAGCACAACGGCGGCGGTTCTGATGTCTTGGGTGCCCGGTGGGAATTCGCCCAGGACATAGCCCATAGTGGCATAGACGTTGGGTTCGTTGATGGTGCACCAGAGGGTCACGAGGTCCCCCAAGGCCTGCACCACCTGATCCACATAGCGGGAGAAATAGGGGACCACGTCCGGGTTGGTCCAGCCACCTTTCTCTGCCAGCCACAAAGGATCGGAGAAATGGTGCAGCGTCACCATAGGTTCGATCCCCCGGTCACGAAGTCCCTCCAGCATCTCACGGTAGCGCTCCAGGGCGGCTGTGTCGATCTGGCCGGGCGCGACCTCCACGCGACTCCACTCAATTGAGAGCCTCAGCGTCGTCAGCCCCATAGTGACCGCTCGATCGAAGTCAGCTTCGGCGTTCAGCCACCAATCGCAGGCCTGTCCCGATGTGTGGCCTTCCGCGATACGTCCAGGTTGGTGCTCCCATGCCCACCACTGGTTATTGGTATTGTGTCCTTCCACCTGGTGTGATGCCGTAGCTACCCCCCACTTGAAGTCGGGCGGGAAGTGAAAGGTTGCATTAGGCATAGGCTCCCCCTGATTGCCGGACATCGATTTTTTCAGAGCAAGGCCCCGGCGCTTGGCCGGGTGCCTGGTCCCCATTATAGTCGATCCAGGGGGCACAGCAATGTGCCGCTACCGCTTCTATGCCGCAGTGCAACCTATTCGAGTATGACGGCGTCACGCAGAGTGATGCGGTTGGAGGGCACAGCCTCGCCACTGGGGAGTGTTGCTGTGAGGCGGTCCAGTGTCTCAGGATCATACCAGCCGACTCCCAGATGGTAGGTGCCCGGCTGAACATCGCCCAGGTCGAGTGACAGGGTCTCGCTAACAACCTCACCTGGGAGCCACCACGTCGTCGGATAGGTCCAGTTGCGCGGCATCGCGTCATCCTGGGTCAGTACCGTTTCTGTTGTGGGGTCGTAGAGATGCACGAACCGCTTGAGGTCCTGTGACGGCGTATCGAGCGCTTTCCACCACAGGGTGAGGTTAAGGTGATCTTGCCGGTCAGCGACGCTGAAATCGTAGCCCAGCAGCCGGATGGTCCCGTCGAAGCCGGCCTGCTGGGCGTTGGGCAGGTCCGGCACCACGAAGAGTCGGGGCCGCGCCTCAACGGTGAGCGAGCCGACTGTCCCACACTGCACCGGCTCCGTGGTCTCGCCACCGAGGGTGAGTTCCAATGTGTAGATCCCGGCATCGAGCTGGTTGGGCAGATCAAGGTTCGCGGGGGCGAGGACCCATGTATGGCGTGGCCAATCGGATGTCCTGCTGCCGGCGGCCAATGGTTGGTCCAGTCGGCCCACCACCGCGCCATCCGGTGCCCGCAGTGACCAGCCGGCCCGGAGATCTTCGGTGGGCTTGAGTAGGGCATTCCATTCGGCTTCGACGGACAGGTCGTCGCCCTCGGTAATGGCAGTGGGGAGACTGGCACTCAGAAGCGCGACCCCCTGGGTCTGGCAGATGATGGTCGCGCCCTTGCGGGTCTGCTCGCAGGAGGCGTCGCGCAGATCATAGAGCGTGGGGGTGACGAGCTTCACCGGGACCTCTGCCTGTCCACCTCCCTCTGACGTGGCCTGCAGGTACGTGATCACCTGGAGGGTGTACTCCCCCGGCGCCAATCCTTCGGGCAGGGACAGATAGGCATAGTCGACAACCAGCTCTCCAGGGTGCCATAGCGTCGTCGGTAGGTAACCGTAGCCGGGCTGGTGATCCTGCTGAACCAGCAGCCGTCCTGCTGGATCCAGTACGCGCAAAGAGAGCCGCCAGTTCCGCGGTGTGCCCGAGGTCGACCAGGCCATCTTGACTCTGAGATCGGTTGCCGTGCGCTGCTCTGTCTCAACCGCGTGCAGCGTCAGCTCCCTGAATTCAGCCACCGTGGGCGCCTCTGGCGGCAGTGGCGGTCCCTGGGGGATTGTGACTGTTCCGACGTAGAGATCGCTCATGGTCTGTCCCGTCACACTCCGCGGTGTCACTTTCCCAAGCTGACCGTCGATCTGGAGCTGCAGCAGATAGCGACCGCGCGCCAGATCCTCCGGCAGGTCAAGGTAGAGCCGGGTCTCTTTGCTCACCGGACCGGTGGTGTCTGCAAGAACATAGTCGACGCCGTGGCGTGGCTGCGCAGGTGATACCAGCCGAAGCGTGGCGGTCAGCGGACGCGCCGGTGCACTCTCCCAACTCAGGCTGACGGCGACCCTTTCTCCCGGCGCGGCTTGCTCATTCGCGGTGCCAACGGTGGCCAACTGCGCATCCTCGAACGCCACCGGACCTTGATGGCGGAAGGGCAATGATTCGAAATCGAAAAAGACGGCATCCTTTTCGGGCGGACGCTGCAGGGCAAGTGGCCCGATCAGCGACGCTGGGATTACTATCCCGACCAGCGCCACGCTGTGCCCCAGCGCGCGCCATCGCAACTTTCTGAGGCTGCCTCGGGAGGGGGTGTCCGCGAGCACAGCTGTGCTCGCGAGCACTGCTGTGCTCGCCAGCACTACAGTGGCGGCGAGTATGATAGCGCTCGTCAGCGACAGCGCCCCCGACAGCAGTTGCAGCGTCGTGGGCCGTAGCTGCAGCGTGACGGTGTGGCTGCCGGCGGGCACCCTCACGGTTGCGCGGCCGGAGCCGGGCATAGGGCTGCACGCCGCCGGCGCGCCGTCGACGATCGCACGCCAGCCGGGCCACCAGTTGAGGGGGAAGCTCACGCTGTCAGGGCCGGCGTCAAGTGTAATCTGCCAGCGCCGGCGAGTGGGCGTGCGCTCCAGGATCTGTGCCTGCGTGGTCTGTCCGCTTCCGGCGATAACCGATCCCGTGCCATCGACGAGGGCTTCTGAGGTATAGAGGCGCGGTACCACGTCCTGTGGGAGATATTCGAAGCGGATGGTGGTGCCGATGTTGCCGGTGAAGCTTTCGTACAGCAGCAGGTTGTCCCAGCTGATGTCCTCTCTGCTGACCACCAACCGCTCGAGATCCAGGTCTCCCAGCGCTGCGCCGATGATGAGCAAGATCCATAGCCCTGCGCTCAGGGTTGAGATCCCGGCCTGTCGCAGATCTTGATTCCTGGACCAGAGGCGTCGCTCGCCGATCGCCCCGGTTGTGATTGCAGCGAAGAGCGCCTGGACAGAGAGAAATCGCCAGGGGAATTGGGTGATCTCCAATAGTGGGAGTTTGTCCCATAGGAGTTTGGAGAGCGGCGTCATCATGAAGGTCGCCAGGCCGAGCGATAGGACCAGGTTGACGGCGGTTGCTCGGTGCCCAAAATGGCTGTGCGTGCTCCGTCCCGTGGTTCGAAGCGCAGAGGCCGCGAGGATGCCGGCGCCAATGAGGGCCAGCCAGGCCTGGATCAGCCCCATCGCGAAGGGGCCGCCGGCGGTGATGTCGGTCGCGATGGTGTAATCAAAGGTCAGCGAGCGCTGGATCAGATTCGCACCCCTGAAGTGGTTGCTGTAGTGGAAATAACCTGCGGTGAACTCGGTGCCCATCTGACCGTACTTGGTCTCGATGATGGCAGGCAGTGAGAACCAGGCTGTAAGGCAGGCCCCCGTCACGAATAGGCCGACAATCCCGATCAGCCGGGTGCGCCCCTCCTGCGACCGGACTGCTGTGACAACGGCGTGGCCCAGGCCTGTGGGAGACGGCGTGCCCGCGTAGCGCCACGCCGCCACGAGCCCATAGAGAAGTGCGAAGGGCGAGAATATCATCGCCGAGACGTTGTGTGTCAGGATTAGGGCCCCATAGGCCAGCGCGCCGACAGCGACGCGTGCCCTGGATGGCCGTTCCGCTACGCGGTCCAGGGACCACAGGATCAGCGGGTACCAGACAAAGGCGTAGAATTCTGAGAGCGAGTCACCGCGCACGTAGACATTGACCAGGTGAAAGGGTGCAAACGTATAGGCGACGACGGCAATAATGCGGGCGGCGTGGGTCTGATAGATCCGCCGTGACCAGAGATGCATCGCCAGGGCTGCGAGGATGAATCCCAAGGTCTGGGTGGCCTGAATGGCCGAGAGTGGATTGATACCCAGGGTCGTCAGCCCGCCGCTGATGGTGTAGGGAAGTGCTGCATAGTGGTTGAAGAAGGGATACCCGAGATCATAGGCGGCGTGGGCCATCCACCGCGGCGGGAAGATGCCGTGAGCGAGATTGTCGGCCATCTCCAGTGTGCGCTGAATCAGGAAAGGGCTATCGCCGCCACCCCGGGTGTTGATGATCCCCGGTCCCCACAGCGGCGCGGCGGCCATCAGGCCGAAGATCACGACCAGCGTCACGGTCAGAGTCCTGGATCCTGATGCCGTGGCTGGACGGACGGCAGGTATGGGATCGCCGCACCCCAGTGCGGCTCTCTTCGCGTCCGGTATCATGGTTCGGTGAGCACGACGGGTATGAGGACAGCATCGCTCTTGACGGTACCGTCGCTGTTGAGCACAGCCGGTCCCTGTCCCGTTTCCGGATTATAGAGACCGATGCGGAGCGCATCGCGGTCAGGGTCAGGCACTATGTCCGTCAGTGGATGTTGGTCGAGGATCAGGTCACCGACCTGCCAGTATGTGGTCGGCAGGTGGCCGTACCCCGGCGGGCCATCGTGCTGGGCGATGCGGGCGCCGTCGCGCTGATAATGCACGAACACGGTGTGGTTGCCGGCGACCGGGGCTCCCGTCTCCCACCACAACATGACAGTGGCCCCGGTGGACTCAGCCCGCACCAATGCTGCGCGGAGTACGATTCCTTGCTCGAAGTAGGCTGTGGGGTCCGGGACAGGGGGGCGGGGCTCTGTCTGGATCAGGGTGGCGATGGTGAATGGTTCAGGATCAAGGTCGCCCTGCGCTGCGGGACCGGGGAGTACCTGGGTATAGGACGGGTGCGGGAGATAGGGCAGGATGTCGGTGCTCAAGTTCCGGTAGGGCCAGACTACGAAGACGCTGCGGCGGTCTGCGGAGACTGTTCTGTCGATGGGCAGCGTGCTCACGGCGGATTTCGGCAGCAGGTAGGGCACGGCAGTCCACTCGGCCCAGAGATCCGGATCAATGTAGACGTCGGCCTGGCTGGTTTCCGCAGTAAGCATGCGGTTGCCATCCCACCCCTGTCCTCGGAGTCCATTGAGCTGGCCGGCCAGATCAACGGGCCCGCCCTCAAACCAATGGAAGGTCAACGGGGCACTTTGATAGCGTACGAAGTAATCGTAGACGGTGCCGGTCAGCCCTGCGGCCCAAAGCAGCAGCGGCAGCGCAGAGAGGAGGGCGCGCCCCCCTCGGGCGCGCCGGGATCTTGTGTGCAGCATAGGATCCCTTGGGTTAGCCACCCAAGCTGATAGCCATTGCAGGCCCAGGGCGGGCAACAGCGCTGCCGTCGGCAGCACCCCCACGCCGCGCAGGAAGTGGGGGGCGTCCTCGGCCAACAGGGTCGGCAGGGTCATCACGGCGGTCCATGTCACAATCAGTGCGGCGCCGGCATCACGGCGGCAGGTCGCCAGGGCGACCCCCAATCCGATCGCAAAGGCCAGACCCAGTGCCGGATCCCAGACCGGGCGCCATGCGAGATTATGACGCCAGATACGATCCCCCTGAACGGTGAACATACCGGCGGTCTTCAGTATATGGGAGCCGAGTGTCGCCCAGAAACGACCGTGATGGATCCCCTCACTGAATATCGAGACCTGCCCGGTGCGGGCCAGGACGATATCGGGACGCATGAGTGTGTAGATGCCCAAGGGAAGCAGCACGATCAGCGCGGCGACCATCGCCAGAAGGATCGTGCGCCACAGTTCCCTCGTGCGCGCGCGGTGGCAGCAGGCCGCGTAGATCAGAACGCATCCGATGGCGATCGGGGTGAAGCGGGCTGCCATATAGGTGTACCAACTGGCGCCGTAGAGCGCGCCAGCTGCGATCCAGTGGCGGCCCCGTCCGTACCGAACACCCTTCGCCAGCTGTGACATTGCCAGGGCTGTGAAGAGCGGCAGTAGCACCGCGCGGAAACCAACGCGACTGAGATGGATGTGCCAGAAAGTGACGGCGAGGATGGCCAGCGCCCATCTGCCGGTTTTGCGATCCCAAAGCGTGCGGGCCAGGTCGTAGGTAGCGGCCAGGGTCAGGACGCCCGCAAAGCAGGCCGGCAGTCGGATAGCCATCGGTGTGCGGCCCAATAGGGCGACGGCAGCGGTCACCAGGTAGATGAATAGGGGCTCACGGCCGTTGTTGGCTTCGAAGTAGAACGAGAGGTCGCCCTTCAGCACGGCGAGGGCATCCATCCCGTGTTGGGCTTCGTCGTGGTAGAGCCCCGGTGGCGTGCTGCCGATGGCCGGCAGACGCAGGGCAACCCCGAGGAGGAGCAACGCGAGCACGACGGCTCTACCTCTCCAGAATGCAGTGATCGGTTTCGAAGAGGCGATCATGGGTTGGCTCAGGGCTGTGACCGTGTGGCCCGGATCAGGGTACCATTGGTATGGTGTTCCGGATCGCGCAGTACCTCGCAGAATTCGCCGGGTTGGGTGCCGCTCATGATGCGCACCCGCAGGTTGGGGACGTGTTGGATCAGGGTCACCATTCGATAGACCTTATCGGCCATGCCCCCGGTGACGTCCGTGTAGGCGGACGCGTTCAGGCAGGCTTGTACCTGGGGGTAGGTCTCCGGTGTGATCAGGGGGATGGTCTGGTGCTTATCATCCAGTACGCCCGGGGCGTTGCCCAGCAGCAGAATCCATGCCGGATGGAGCGCCTGCGCCAGGTGAGTAAAGATGTCCTCCGTCGACAGGATAGTTCCGCCGATGTCGTCGTCGAACGCGACATCGCCGAAGATCAAGGGGATCAAGTTGTGCTGGAGCGCTCGCTGCAGCGGATCCAGCTCGAAGCGAGCGATCTGCCCTTGTTTCACTAGGGCTGAGGCCGCCGGCTGTAGGCTGAGGACAGGCACGCCGGCCCCGATGAAGGCGTCCGTCATAATGCGGTTCAGCTGAAGTGCGGCCGCGCTCACCTGCGCAAAGCCGCGCCATTGCTCGGGCGTGGCAACACCGCTGCGTGTGCCGTGTTGGCTGGCCTCCCAATGGCCGAAGGATCCTGATCCGTGACCAAGGACCAGCCGCAGTGAGGGCGTGCTCTGGATAGCTTGCCTTAGCTCGGTGGCCAAGCGCTGGATAAGGGCGTGGCGAGGTGTGCTCCTGTGATGCTTGACGGTGATCAGAGAGCCGCCGAGTTTGACGAACATGAGTGGTGCAGCCTGTTGATGACTATCCATCAGGCTGTCCTACCAGAGTCTCCCAGATCTGGGGTGCGCCTGCCGAACTCAAAGCTTCTTCCACCGCTGCCGTTGTGGCGTCCTCTACAAGGGCAATGATGTTGCCGCCATATCCTGATCCGGTCATCTTGGCTCCCAGGGCGCCTGCACGACGTGCTGCCTGGGCCAAACTGTCCAACTCTGGCAGCGAGACGCCCATCTTCATCAGCAATTCGTGGTTCTCGTTCAGGAGTGCGCCCAGGGTCTCGATCTCACCCTGTTCCACAGCTGCACGGGCGGCCTTGGAGATCGTGCCGATGCAGTTGAAGATGACGTCGTAGTATCCCGGCGCCGCTTCCCACCGCTTGCGGACCTCTGCCACGGCCGTGCGTGTCGAGCCGGCGATGCCGCTATAGGCAATGAGGAGTTTGAACGGTGTGTGGATGCTGAAGGTCTCAGGCGCATTTCCCCTGACGAAGTAGACAGGTTTTTCCCAGGCGATGACGGTGTTGTCGATGCCGCTTGGGTTCCCGTGATGGATCTTTTCCACCTCGTAGGTGATCTCGCTGATGACTTCCGGCGAGAGCTCCGTCCCCAGTGCGGCTCCGAGCGCGCGGGCCGTCGCTGCCGCCACGGAGGCGCCACTTCCCAGACCGGCCGCGATCGGAAGTTCGGATCTCAGCGTCAGGACGACATCCGGTTCCGGCGCCATCAGGTGCTCCAGCACCAGTCGTGTTCCCAAGGCGAGGGGATGCTCGTTGCCTACGTCTTTCAGCGTGAGCCTCTGCTGTAGATCGAGCGCGTGGATCTGCAGCCCCGATCCTTTGGGCGCGGGGTCGACACAGGCGTAGGTCCGCATCATGCTCACCGGAACGGCGATGGCCGGGCGACCGTAGACGACACTGTGCTCACCGCACAGGATGATCTTCCCGGACGCCGAACGTTCGATTCTCTCTGCGTTCATCTGCTGCCTAACTCCCCAGATACAGAATGACGACCGATGCCAGACCCCACAATACAAGATCTGCCTGCAGCGATCGGTCCGCAAGCAGGACCTCGTCTGGTGCGATGGTACATTCCCTGACGTGGATCAGGTACATATAGCGAAAGAGTCCGTAGATCACGAAAGGAATAGTGAGCATCATGCTGTAGTCTGCCGGAAGGTTGGGTGCGGAGAAGGTGTAAAGCGCATAGGCCAGGATAATCGAAGATGTGACCATGCCATTCAGCTGATCCAGGAGGCTGACGTTGTACTGCCGCAGGATCGGGCGATGGTTCCCGGCTTCGTCCTTGAGCGCGACCAGTTCGCCTCGGCGTTTAGAGAGCCCCAGGAACAAGGCCAGGAGCACGGTGCAGATGTAGAGCCAGGGGGAGATGCGCGCGTTGGCCAAGGGGGCCCCGGACGCCACGCGCAACACGAAGCCTGCCGCGATGGCCATCACGTCAATGAGCACGATGTTCTTCAGCAAGAACGAATACGCCAGCTGTAGTACCAGGTAGCCTGTGAGAGTTAGCGCGAATACTGGGTCAAGCACGATGGCAGCGACAATCGCGCAGATGCCCAATGTGATGGCCACGGCGATGGCCACGCTGGGCTTGAGCTCACCAGAGGGCAGTGGGCGCCTTCGTTTACGCGGATGCCGGCGGTCCTTCTCCATATCCACCAAGTCGTTGATGGTATAGACAACGCCGGAGACCAGGCAGAAGAGCACAAAGCCGATGATCGTCCGTGTAGCGTATCTGATGTCGAAAAGCTTGACGTCGAAGACAAGTGCGGCGAAGATGAAAACATTCTTCGTCCACTGATGCGGTCGCATGGTCTTGAGTAGCGCGCGGATGGTTTTCACTGTCTGTCCTCGTTCGTGGTCTCTCGATTGATTCCAGGGCAATCATAGCGCGTTAGGGGGGATTGACAACTTCCTCGGACTCTGTATACTTAATGTAAGTGTATCTACATAGACAGGCATCACAGTAGCCCAAAACGGGAACGCCGGTTCCCGGGGGTGTTGTGTTGTCTGTCTATTGCTGTTGACATCTAGTTGGGATCGACTATAATTACGCAGCTATGCCGCTGACGAGGTGTTGGGGGAGGGAAGCGCTGCGTACCACGCTTGCTCAGCCGCTCGTATTATTCCTGGGGCCGTCTAGGCTCAGTCTGCTTGGGGAGGAAGAATGAACCGTGATGAACGGGTGACCGAAGCACGCACGTTTAAGGTTCTCCGTATTAGCTTGGCCTCACCTCAAGATATTCTCTCTTGGT
>Ga0209121_10000315_pt1 | contig 51722 bp, 55 predicted proteins | sample Cruoilmetagenom3_FD_187292 | JGI IMG/M metagenome (GOLD analysis project Ga0209121, IMG submission 187292) | Oil polluted marine microbial communities from Coal Oil Point, Santa Barbara, California, USA - Sample 3 (SPAdes) (version 2) | ecosystem: Environmental > Aquatic > Marine > Oil seeps ... | reverse complement strand
TCCTTGGAAATCGTCATTGTTGTCATGCTCCTTCAGTTTGGAAGCATGGGCCAAATTACTCATACACAGAAGATCGGACACTCTCCTCTGCGGCGGGGATTTGAGCGCTATCTCATTCAGAACGCATCAACCAGCAGCAGCTATGCACCAATCCTGATTGACTGGAATCTCTATGACTTTGGGTCAAAAGATGCCGAGCTTCAGGTTCTGATGCTCAATCCCGGCGACCGCGGCTTTAACAAAGCCGTTGACGCAAAAACCACTCTTGGACCCGAATGGAAAACGCTTGTGGAAAAGGGCATAAACTCCTGCCTCTAGGGTTGTGGGTAGGCACCATTCCTCCGTGGAAGAATGGTGTTACTCCATTCACTCCCTAACCAACCGCTCCAGTGCTTTTCCACCGGCCCAGGTGCCGTGTAATTCTCCGTTGGCCATGTAAACATAGACCACGGGCGTCGTATCGCCCCAGTCCACAGTGACGACGCGGGCGTCGCGCGTGCCTTGGCCGGCGTAGGTTTGCGCACCCACTTGCCACACGAACGCCACGTCGCCTTTGGCGTTTTCTTTCACCGTCACGCGGCCTGTGTATTTCGACCCGTCGGCATTCATGCCGTGGGCTGTGTAACTGCCGGAAATGTTGGACGGAAAGACCTGCGCGCTGGCGGGGATTGCGGTGGTGGCAAAGGCCAGCGTGGCGGCGATAAAGGTACGGCGGATCATGGCGGGCTCCTTAGGGTCGGGGCCTACAGGGTAGCCGGGGTTTGCGCATCCGCCTAGGGGGGCTGCCCGGACTGTTGCCCGGGCGCGCCCCGTTTAGCGCGCTGCTTTTTCCTGCAGCGACCGCACGCCGACCTTGCCGGTTTCGCGCGACTTCATGGCGAAGGCGGCGGCGTGGCTGGCGGCTGCCGTGGTGAAATACGGGATCTTGTCCATCAGCGCGACGTTGCGCATGGAGCGTGAATCGTTCACCGCCTGGGTGCCCTCGGTCGTGTTCATGACCAGCGCGATGTCGCCGTCTTTCATGATGTCGACAATGGTGCGCCCGCCTTCATAGGCCTTATTCACGATGTCGCTGGCGATGTCATTTTCCGTCAGGAACGCCGCAGTGCCACGGGTGGCCAGAATGGAAAAACCAAGTTCGGTCAAGGCGTTGGCGGTTTCCACCAGCATGGGCGACTTGTCGTCATCCTTGATCGACAGGAACACCTGACCTTCGTGGGGCAGTTCGACCCCGGCACCCATCTGGGCCTTGAGGAAGGCACGGTGGAAATCGCTGTCGGACCCCATCACTTCGCCGGTAGACCGCATTTCCGGGCCCAGGATCGTGTCGACACCGGGGAAACGGGCGAAGGGCAGAACGGCCTCTTTCACCGCGAAGCCGTCGATGTTGGGGTCAACCAGATCGAAGTTGCTGAGCGGCTCGCCGGCCATGATGCGCGCAGCGATGCTGGCGATCGGGCTGTTCACCGCTTTGGCGACAAACGGCACGGTGCGCGAGGCGCGCGGGTTGACTTCGATCAGGTAAATTTCGTCGTTTTTGACCGCGAATTGAATGTTCATCAACCCGACCACGTTCAGCGCCAGCGCCAGTGCGTTGGTCTGGACCCTAATCTGGTCGATAATGTCCTGCGACAGGGAATATGGCGGCAAGGAACAGGCGCTGTCGCCTGAGTGCACGCCGGCTTCTTCGATATGTTGCATGATGCCGGCGATATGGACGTTTTTGCCGTCACACAGCGCATCAACATCCAGTTCGACCGCGCCCGACAGATAGCTGTCGAGCAGCACGGGGCTGTCACCGGAGACGACCACGGCCTCGGCGATGTAGCGTTCCAACTGGGCCATGTCGCGCACGATTTCCATGGCGCGCCCCCCCAGCACATAGGACGGGCGGATCACCAGTGGAAACCCGATTTCCCCTGCAATCGCAAGCGCTTGTTCGTCCGTCGACGCGATACCGTTGCGCGGCTGTTTCAGCGCCAGCTTGTTCACCAGATCCTGAAACCGTTCGCGGTCTTCGGCCAGGTCGATGGCGTCAGGCGAGGTGCCGAGGATCGGAATGCCGCTTTCTTCCAGCGCATTGGCAAGTTTCAGCGGCGTCTGTCCGCCGAACTGAACGATGACGCCGTGCAGCGTGCCGTTTTCCTGTTCCACGCGCAGGATTTCCATCACGTGTTCGAAGGTCAGCGGTTCAAAATACAGCCGGTCCGAGGTGTCGTAATCGGTCGACACCGTTTCCGGATTGCAGTTCACCATGATGGTTTCATAGCCCGCGTCGGTCAGGGCGTAACAGGCGTGACAGCAGCAATAATCGAATTCGATCCCCTGGCCGATGCGGTTCGGACCACCGCCCAGAATGACAACTTTCTTGCGGTCCGAGGGGCGCGCTTCGCATTCGACGTCGCCCATCATCGGGGCCTCATAGGTCGAATACATGTACGGCGTTTGGGCCTCGAATTCCGCGGCGCAGGTGTCGATGCGTTTAAACACGGCTTTGACGCCCAGGTTCAGACGGGCCTTGCGCACAGCACTTTCCGACAGACCGGTCAGGATCGACAGGCGCGCATCAGAAAAGCCCAACATTTTCAGCATGCGCATGTCTTTTTCAGAGGCAGGCAGGCCGTTGGCGCGCACCACATCTTCGGCCTCGACGATTTCGCGGATGCGGGCCAGGAACCAGGGGTCGAACATGGTTGTTGCGTGGATGTCGTCATCAGACATGCCGTGGCGCATCGCCTGGGCAATGGTGCGCATCCGGTCCGGCGTCTGTTTGGAAATCGCGCGGGTGACGGCGGCCACATCAGGGGCGCCTTCGATTTCGATCTCGTCAAAGCCGGTCAGGCCCGATTCCATCGAGGCCAATGCTTTTTGCAGCGATTCATGGATGGTCCGGCCAATCGCCATCGTCTCGCCCACCGATTTCATGGCGGTGGTCAGATAGGGTTCGGACCCCGGGAATTTTTCAAACGCGAACTTCGGGATCTTGGTGACGACATAGTCGATGGACGGCTCAAAGCTGGCCGGTGTCACCTTGGTGATGTCATTGTCCAGCTCATCCAGCGTATAGCCGACCGCCAGTTTTGCGGCGATCTTGGCAATCGGGAACCCGGTGGCTTTAGAGGCCAGCGCGGACGATCGCGACACGCGCGGGTTCATTTCGATCACGACCAGGCGGCCATCGGCCGGGTTCACGGCCCATTGCACGTTCGAGCCACCGGTTTCAACACCGATTTCACGCAGCACATTGATCGAATGCGTGCGCATCATTTGGTATTCTTTGTCGGTCAGGGTCAGCGCCGGGGCAACGGTGATGCTGTCGCCGGTGTGAACCCCCATCGGGTCGATGTTTTCGATGGCACAGACGATGATGGCGTTGTCCGCGGTGTCGCGCACCACCTCCATTTCGAATTCTTTCCAGCCCAGCAGGCTTTCGTCGATCAGGATCTGGTTGACGGGCGATGCGTCCAGGCCGGTGCGGCAGAAATGTTCATATTCTTCGCGGTTATACGCCACGCCGCCGCCGGTGCCGCCCATGGTAAAGGCGGGGCGGATGATGGCGGGCAGGCCGACATAGTCAATCGCGTCCATGCATTCCTTGAACGTGTTGGCGATGGTGGCTTTGGGGTTTTCGATGCCCAGACGGTCCATGGCCTCGCGGAACAGTTTGCGGTCTTCGGCCATTTCGATGGCGGCGCGTTTGGCACCGATCAGTTCGACGTTGTACTTGTCCAACACGCCCAGATCATCCAGCTCCAGCGCCGTGTTCAGGCCCGTTTGGCCGCCCATGGTGGGCAGCAGCGCGTCCGGCCGTTCGATTTCGATGATCTTGGTGACCATTTCGGCGGTAATCGGTTCGATATAGGTCGCGTCGGCCATGTTCGGATCGGTCATGATCGTCGCCGGGTTCGAGTTCACCAGGATGACGCGATAGCCTTCCTCGCGCAGGGCCTTGCAGGCTTGGGCGCCGGAGTAGTCGAATTCGCAGGCCTGGCCAATGATGATGGGCCCAGCGCCGATGATCATGATGGAGTTGATATCGGTTCTTTTCGGCATGGTCCCATTCCCTGCTGTGGCGAGTCGGCACAGCCCCGTGTGCCCAAATTGTCCTGCGTTATAGGCACCGCGGGGAAAGGTGCAAGGGGGATCGGAAATGCCGGGTGAAATGCCGCATTTTATCTGTCTGTCCCCGTCTGCGCGCACTATACGCCAAAGCTGTGGCAACAGGGGCGAAATTTGCGCATTTTCTTCGATCACGGCCCGCAGGGTCAGGCGACATGGTTTGACGCGCCGGATCGGGTCATCCGGGCGGATGTGCCTGAGGATGTGCCCGACGCGCTGGCGGCGCTGGATCAGGCGCGCGCAGATGGTGCCTGGGTCGCGGGATACGCGAGCTATGAGCTGGGTTATGCGTTGGAGCCGCGGCTGGCCCACCGGATGCCAGTGGCACGGCGTCTGCCGCTTGTGTGTTTTGGCGTGTATCGCACGCCGTGCCGGGGCGAGGTCGCGCCCGGCCCCGCCAAGATTTCACCACCACGGCCGCGTTGGGACGCGGCGCGTTATGCACAGGCCTTTGACGTGGTGCATGGGTTCATCGGCGCGGGCGATATTTATCAGGCGAACCTGACCTTTCCGATGGATCTGGACATCACGGGCGGGGCCGAGGCGCTGTATGCGGCCTTGGCCGAGGGGCAGCCGGTCGGGCACGGCGCATTGGTGTTGCAAGAGGGCTTGCCTGATCTGGTCAGCCGATCGCCGGAACTGTTTTTCGCCACAAACGAGGGCGAGATTGAAACGCGGCCCATGAAGGGCACGCAGCCGCGCTCTGAGGACCCCGAGGAAGACGCCGCCTTGCGCGATTTCCTGACCACGGACGAAAAGAACCTGGCCGAAAACCTGATGATCGTCGACCTGCTGCGCAATGACATCAGCCGTGTTGCCGTACCCGGGTCGGTTCATGTGCCGGACCTGTTTGCGGTCGAAAGCTATGCGACGGTGCATCAGATGACCTCGCTTGTGCGGGCGCGTTTGCGGGCGGGCGTGGGGCTGGCGGACATCTTCACAGCGCTGTATCCGTGCGGGTCCATCACCGGAGCGCCTAAAATCCGCGCAATTGAAATCCTGAACGATCTGGAACCACAGGCGCGCGACATATACTGTGGCACAATCGGCTGGGCCGCGCCTGATGGGCGGGCCAGCTTCAACGTGGCGATCCGGACCTTGATGGTTGACGGACCCGGCGCGGTGGTCAATGTGGGGGGCGGTGTTGTCTGGGACAGCACAGCGCCATCCGAATACGAGGAAGCCCTGTGGAAAGCACGATTTCTGCGCTACCCTATGCGCCGGTTACCCGCAGCTTTCGGCTGATCGAAACCTTTGCCCATTCGGCAGAGGCCGGTTTCGTGCGCGGCGGCCGCCATATCGAACGTATGGGCCGGTCGGCCCGCGCCCTGGGCATTCCGTTTGATGCGGTGTCCGGGCTGGAGGTGTTGCAGGGGGTGGCGAGGGCACAGGGCAATACGCGATGCCGCCTGACCTTGGACCGCGAGGGGCGGTTTGAGCTGACCACGGCCCCCTTGGCTGATGCGCCCAAACACTGGACCCTGTCGATTGCCACGCAAAGGCTGCACTCAACCAACCCGTGGCTGCGGCACAAAACCACGCAACGGGCCCCGTATGACCAGGCCCGAGCCAATCTGCCCGACGGTGTGGACGAGGTCATTTTCCTGAACGAACATGACGAATTCTGCGAAGGCACAATCACCAACCTGTTCGTGGAAACGGCCAACGGCTGGGTCACGCCCCCATTAGAATGCGGCTTGTTGCCGGGCATCTTGCGCGAGGAATTGCTGGAGAGCGGCGAACTGCGCGAACAGGTGGTCACGCGCGACATGTTGGGCGGTCGGGTGGCCGTCGGGAATTCCCTGCGGGGCTGGATTCCGGCAAGCTGGAAGGCCTGATCCTGGCCGCACCTGTCAGGGCTGCGGAAATCCCCGACCGGGTCGTGCTGCCCGTCCGTTGCAAGGGCTCTGGGCCTGGCCCCTATCGCCACTCAGACACGTGCGGCCCGTTCCGATAGACATAATCCCGTGTCAGAGGGGCCGCCATGGGATCATGGGCAGCTGAAACTGGAAGATGCACATGCCCAGTTCGGGCAGGCTCAGGTCGGACGGGATCAGGTCGCTGGCAGTCAGGTAATACCGCCACATGCGCAGGAATCGGTCGTCATGCTTCTCGCGGGTCGGCGCCAGGTTTTCCTTGAGCTTGCGAAAGAAGGTGTCCTATTGCGGCGGGCCGACATGTTCCAACATGCCAACGACAACGATGCGAACAAAGACGTCATCGACCTCTCGGTAATCCTGAAGGCAGAAGCCGATCAGATGGCTCAGCCCTTCGGCCTAGGCGCTTTTGCGGGTATTTTTTATCTGTTCGGTCGACAGGGTCACGGCGGTGACATGCACCCCGTAATCACGCGCCAGCGTCGACGTCATGGCGGGGCCGGGAAAATAGGCGCAGGAGTATTGGTCCAGAAACAGCTCGTACATATCCGTCGACAAGTCGGAATGCATTTCGACGTTACGCCGCGAAATATGCAGCGGATTGTGCTGTGCAATGCGGCGAAACGTGGTGCACGCACCGGTCGCTGCCAGCATATATCGGCCAAATCCATGGTCACGCATATTGCCTGCCACCAGGCGCAAGACCCCTTCAGATCGCCCTGTGCGACGGTCAGACTTTCATCCATGTAAGCCTCGCCCAGCGCCAATATCCAGCGCCAGTATTCCGGGTGCGTCACCAGCTTGCGCGGCAGGGCCTTGTCATGCATCCTGATCGACACCGAGATCGCTCCTCCATCGCCATCGCGCGTCTCTCGGCCATTCGGTCAGGTCACCAACAACTCGCCATTTTCCGCGATTATTCGCAAAAAGCGATCCGCGACCTTATTCCACATTCAAATACCTCGTGTTCAATTAATCACGCATCCAGGCCGCACGGGTCACCTGACAAACAAAAAATACGCCGGGCACGTGGCCGATATGTCGAAATCACGGTGTATTCCCGCGCCGGGGGCCGCGCCATGGCTTGACTTTGCCGCCCCAGACGGGTGTATCGGCGCGTGACTTAATCCACCCCCGATGGGAGCCCGCCATGCACGCCTTTCGCAGCCATACCTGTGTCGATCTGAACAAATCCAACGTCGGCGATACCGTTCGCCTGTCCGGCTGGGTTCATCGCGTTCGCGACCACGGCGGCATCCTGTTCATCGACCTGCGCGACCATTACGGCATCACACAGGTGCTGTGCGATCCCGACAGCCCGGTGTTTTCCCAAATGGAAAAGGTGCGCAGCGAATGGTGTATTCGCATCGACGGCAACGTCAAAGCGCGCGACCCGGATCTGGTGAACGACAAGATCCCGACCGGCGAAGTCGAAGTTTTCGTGCGCGACCTAGAAGTTCTGGGCGCCGCCGAGGAACTGCCGCTGATGGTGTTTGGCGATCAGGAATACCCGGAAGAAACCCGCCTGAAATACCGGTTCCTGGATCTGCGCCGCGAGAAGCTGCAAAAGAACATGAAGCTGCGCAGCGACGTGGTGGCCAGCATGCGAAAACGCATGTGGGACCTGAATTTCCGCGAATATCAGACGCCGATCATCACCGCCTCCAGCCCCGAAGGCGCGCGTGATTTTCTGGTGCCGTCGCGTCTGCACCCCGGCAAGTTTTACGCCCTGCCCCAGGCGCCGCAGCAGTTCAAACAGCTGATGATGGTCGCCGGATTTGATAAGTATTTCCAGATCGCGCCGTGTTTCCGCGACGAAGATCCGCGCGCCGACCGGTCGCCGACGGATTTCTATCAGCTGGACATGGAAATGAGCTTTGTGACCCAGCAGGACGTGTTTGACACGATCCAGCCGGTGCTGCGCGGTGTGTTCGAAGAATTCGGTGGCGGGCGCAATGTCGATCAGGACTGGCAACAGATTTCTTACGCCGACAGCGCCCTGTGGTACGGCACCGACAAGCCCGACCTGCGCAACCCGATCAAGATGCAGGTTGTGTCTGAACACTTCCGCGGCTCGGGCTTTGCCATCTTCGCCAGTCTGCTGGAAAACGAAGGCACCGAAGTGCGCGCCATTCCCGCGCCCAAAGGCGGGTCGCGCAAATTCTGTGACCGCATGAACAAATTCGCGCAATCCGAAGGGCTGCCCGGCATGGGCTATATCTTCTGGCGCGAAAAAACCGCCGATGCGGTGGCGCAGGAACTGGGCATCACCGTCAAGGAAGCCCAAGCCAAGTTGAAATCCGGCGAGGTCGAGGGCGGCATGGAAGCCGCCGGCCCCCTGGCCAAAAACATCGGCCCGGAACGCACCGAGGCGATCCGCCAGCAACTGGGCCTGAACCTGGGCGACGCGGCCTTTTTCCTGGGCGGCAAGCCCAAGGCGTTTGAATCGGTCGCGGGACGTGCACGCAGCACCATCGGCGACGAGCTGGGCCTGACCGACACCAACCGCTTCGCGTTCGCCTGGATCGTCGATTTCCCGATCTTCCAGATGGACGACGAAACCGGCAAGCTGGACTTTGACCACAACCCGTTTTCGATGCCTCAAGGCGGCATGGACGCGCTGTTGGGCGACCCGTTGGCCGTGCGTGGGTATCAGTTTGACCTGGCCTGCAACGGGTACGAATTGGTCAGTGGCGCGATCCGTAACCACAAGCCGGAGATCATGTTCAAGGCCTTCGATCTGGCCGGATATGGCGAAGACGAGGTCAAGAAACGCTTTGGCGGCATGGTCAACGCATTCCAATACGGCGCGCCGCCGCACGGGGGCTGCGCCGCCGGTGTCGACCGCATCGTCATGTTGCTGGCGGACGAGGCCAACATCCGCGAGGTCGTGATGTTCCCGATGAACCAACGCGCCGAAGACCAGATGATGAACGCGCCCAGCGAGCCGCTGAACGAACAGCTGCGCGAACTGCACCTGCGCATCATTCCGCAAGAATAACAGCCGCCTGCACTTTATAAAGCGTTTCGAGAAAAACCTGGGTCACGGGCTTTGCTCGAAACACCCGTAACCCATTGATCTAGCGGACGTTTCGAAATCGCCTTGTGCCTCAAGCAGATTTCGAAACGTTTTAGGCGACACAAAGCCCTCCCATATGCGTATCATGCGTCACGCAGTTCGCAGGGAGGGCCTCATGCGTTTCAACCCCCAGATTGCCGCGACCCGGTTTGGCACCGGACTGGGCCCGACTGCCGTTTTTGCAGGCGACGCGGGGGGCGTGTTGGCCAGCCTTGACGACGACATGGCGGGGCGTTTTCCCATCGGCCATATGGTTGACCACGCCGATTACCTGTCGAAATATCGTGATCTGGCCAAGGCCCGGCGCAAGGGCGAGGACGGCGCGCGCGAGGCGCAGAAAGCCCTGCGTATCGCGATGAAGGATCGGTCGCAGGACTGGTTTCGCGCCACCCTGGCCCGTCAGGTCGCCGCCCCCGTCGGGTTTCACGAACGCCTGTCGTTGTTCTGGACCGATCACTTTACAGTCGAAGGCAAACAGGCCGTATACCGCCCGCTGGTGGCGACATTCACCGAAGACGCCATTCAGCCACATATCACGGGGCGATTTGCCGATATGTTGAAGGCCGTGGTGACCCACCCGATCATGCTGCATTACCTGGATCAGTTCGCCTCGGTCGGCGAAGGATCGGTGGTTGGGCAACAGGCGGGCAAGGGGCTGAACGAAAACCTGGCGCGCGAGGTTCTGGAGCTGCACACGCTGGGCGTTGGTGGCAGCTATACCCAGACCGATGTGCGCGAATTTGCCAAGCTGCTGGCCGGGTTCCGCTATGACGGAAAAGGCGGCGCGGTCTATCGTGCCCGTCGGGCCAGCCCCGGGGCCGAGGTCATTTTGGGCAAGGCCTATGGTGATGACACGCCGCGCGTTGAGGACGTGTATCAGGCGTTGGAGGACATCGCCGCCCATCCCGATACGGCCCGGCATCTGGCCTGGAAACTGGCGGTGCATTTTGTCGCCGACCGTCCCGACCCGGAATTGGTCGCCCATATCGCGGCAGCCTATTTGCGCAGTGGCGGCGACCTGATGGCCTGTTACGAGGCCCTGTTGGAACATCCCGCCGCCTGGGCGCCCGAAGCCCAAAAGGTCCGCCGCCCGATCGAATTCATCACCGCGTCTCTGCGTGCCCTGGGGATCACGCCCAAGGCCATCATGGCGGCCGAAACCCGTATCGTGATGCAATCGGTCGTGGTGCCGATGCGCATGATGGGCCAGCCCTGGGAACGCCCGCCCGGACCGGATGGGTGGCCCGAAGACGCCGGGCATTGGATCACGCCACAGGGCCTGGCCGCCCGGCTGCAATGGGCGATGACCGTGCCCGCCGCCATCACCAATCCCCTGCCCGACCCGCGTAACTTCGCCCGCACCGCTCTGGGTGATCTGATAGACAGTGACACCGATTTTGCCGCCCGCGCAGCGGCGACGCGGTGGGAAGGCGTGGGGCTGGTCCTGGCCTCGCCCCGGTTCCAGATGCGATGAGGAAACCCGCATGACCAATACTCAGACCCGCAGATCGTTTCTGACTCAGGTCGGCTGTTGCCTGGCCGCAAGCCCGCTGGTCACCCCTGTTGCGCTGGCCGCAGCCCCCGGCGACAAACGCCTGGTCGTCATCATCCTGCGCGGTGCAATGGATGGGCTGGACGTGGTGCGCCCCTTGGGGGACCGCGATTTTGCCGCGCTGCGCCCCAACGTGAACATGGGTGACGCCCTGCCGCTGAACGATTTCTTCGGGCTGCATCCGGGGCTGGCCGGGCTGCACCCGCTATGGGCCAAGGGTGAACTGGGGTTCGTGCACGCGACCTCGACCCCGTATCGCGACAAGCGCAGCCATTTTGACGGGCAGGATCTGCTTGAGGCCGGGATCGGCCCCGGTGGTGCGATCCGTGACGGGTGGCTGAACCGGGCGCTGTCTTTGATGCCGGGCACACAGCTGCGGACCGGCTTTGCGGTGGGGGGCGAAGACGCTTTGCTGATGCACGGTGACGCGCCTGTTTCAACCTGGGCGCCCGATGCGGTGCTGACCCTTTCGACCCAGTCCAAGCGCCTGTTGGGGCGGATGTATCACGACGCGCCGCTGTTTGCCGCCGCGATGGACGAGGCCGTGGATCTGGCCGGCACGCTGCAAGCAGGCGGCGGTGACATCGAAACCTATGGTGAAATGCGCGAAGCCATGGGCAACGCGATGCAGGCCACGGCCAAGGGATCGACGGCGGAAAAGCTGGCGCAATTCACCGCCGAGCGCCTGTTGGAAGACACGCGCATCGCGTCGTTTTCGCTGGGGGGATGGGACACGCACAACGGCCAGGCCCGCGCCCTGCGCAAACCTTTGGCCGAATTCGAACGCGCGATTCTGACTCTGCGCGACGGGTTGGGCCCGGCGGCCTGGGGCCAAACGGCTGTGCTGGCAATGACCGAATTTGGCCGCACGGCGCGCGAAAATGGCTCGCAGGGGACCGATCACGGCACGGCGGGCGCGATGGTTCTGGCCGGCGGCGCGGTGCGCGGCGGCATGGTGCATGGCGACTGGCCCGGATTGGCCAACGCGCAGCTGTATAAGGAACGCGACCTGATGCCGACCAGCGACTTGCGCGCGCATGCGGGCACCGCCTTGGCGGGGCTGTTCGGCTTGGCGAAAAGCGATCTTGAAGCGCACATTTTCCCCGGCCTCGACATGTCAGCCGCGCCCGGAATTCTGCGGTGACCTGATCAGGTCGACGCGCCCTTCATGTTGTCTGCAACGGTTTCCATGCGGTCGCTGGTGTCTTCGGTGATCGCATCAACATTGTCTGTGATGGTCATCACCACGGCGATCGCCATCAGAACCATGCCAGCCATCAGCACCGTCCAGTCAATCACAGCATTGCCGAATTCTTCGTTCGTAAATTGCTTAATCATTTGTTTCAAATTCATGCCTGTACTCCTGGCCTCAGAACTAAGATGCACACCCCACGCAAGGAATTCGGGGCCTTGGGGTAAGTGTGTCGGGGAATTGGGGCGCAATTTGGGAAAGCGCGGGGAATTGCCATGACCAGCCGCACAGGTTAACCGATGGGTCATCATCGTCCGCTTGGGGGACGGGACAGGAAGGCAGAAACATGGAATACAAGGTTGGCGCATGCGTCGAAGGGTGGACCCCCCCGCGTTGGCCGGATGCGGCGCGGCTTGACGGCCAGTTCGCCCGCCTGGAACTGTTGCAGGCCGACATCCATGCCGCACAGCTGTTCAAAGCCAACAGCGCGGATGACGCGATCTGGACCTGGCTGCCCTATGGCCCGTTTGCCTCGGCCGCCAGATATCACCGCTGGATGCGCGACGCGACGGCCGGTGACGACACGCGGTTTCATGCGATTTTCAACAAGGACAGCGGCGCCTGGGAAGGCGTGGCCAGCTTTCTGCGGATCAAGCCAGAGGCGGGCACGATCGAGGCGGGGCATGTCAATTTCTCACCGGCCCTGCAACATACGCGTGCGGCGACCGAGGCAATGTATCTGATGATGCAATGGGCATTTGAGGCGGGATATCGGCGGTTTGAATGGAAATGCGACGCGCTGAACCTGGCCTCGCGCCGGGCCGCGCAACGGCTGGGGCTGAGTTACGAGGGCACCTTCCGTCAGGCCGCCGTGATCAAGGGGCGCAATCGGGATACCGTGTGGTTTGCGGCGACGGACAAGGATTGGCCTGCGTTGAAAGAGGCCTTTCGGGTTTGGCTGTCGCCATCGAATTTCGACGCGGACGGGCAACAGATTGAACGGCTGGGCGACCTGACGCGTCTGGTACGTGTGTCCAGCGACCCCGCCTTGACCAGCAGTTGATCCATCCAGATGCCCCTTGCCCCGGTCAACGGGGTGGGTGGCACCACGGTTTTGCCCCGCACCCGCCGACAAAGGGTGGGCGTTGACCGGGCAAGGCCACCCGGTCAGATTGAGACGCGTTTTTCCAACCGTTCTTGGACAATTCCGGCCACACGCGCCACGTCGGACCCTGTGCCACGCCCATGAGCACGCGAGTTGGCCAGGCTGACGGCCGCGGCTTCCAGCGGATAGTCATGGGCGCATTGCGCCACACCGGACAGGAACTGCGCGATGTAATCCAGGGTCTGGCCATCGGGCGTGTCCTGCATCACCTCGGCGATATGGCTGAGGTCATCCTGAAAGGCCAAAATATCCGGTGCAACCGTTTCAGTCGGCAGAGCGCGCGGTTTGGTTGGCCCTTCGCCCACCGGCAGATGCGCCAGCACCGATTGCTGGAACTGCGCCAGGCTTTCGATCGGTTTGGCGATGAAGCCGTCAGCCCCTGCCTCGAGCGCCAAATCGCGCCCACCTTCATCGCCACTGATGCCCAACAGAACACAAACGCGTGGGTTGGCTGTGGCCAGTTCATGGATCAGTTCGGCGCCCGACCCATCAGGCAGACCCATATCAACGATCATGATCGACGGTCGATACACCGCCAGGTGTCGGTGTGCCGACGCCAGCGTGTCCGCCCGTCGAATACGTGCCCCCGACCGCAAACACAAAAGGCGGATCGCCTCGGATGCAAAACGGCTGTCTTCGACCACCAGAACGGTCATCCCCTGCAAGGGGCGGTCCGGGCTGGGCGGTCGGTTCAGGACATAGCGTTCCAGATCATCGCTCATGTCAGGTCTCCTTTCCTGACAAACATGAACACGCATTTACCTAAGACGGCGTTAACGCGGTGCAACCTGCGATGCGTGATCGCTTGTCTGCACGCCCCGAACCCGGCATAAGCAGCCCCAACACAGGATCGAGAGGAGACAGACATGATCGGACGCCTGAACCACGTGGCCATTGCCGTGCCAGACCTTGAGGCTGCCTCGGCGCTCTATGCCAATACGCTGGGGGCCGATGTGGGTACTCCGCAGGACGAACCCGACCATGGCGTCACGGTGGTGTTCATCACCTTGCCCAACACCAAGATCGAATTGCTGTACCCGCTGGGCGACGACAGCCCCATCGCGGGCTTTCTGGCCAAGAACCCCGCCGGCGGCATCCACCACATCTGTTACGAGGTCGAAGACATCATCGCCGCGCGCGACAAGCTGAAGTCCGATGGCGCGCGCGTGTTGGGCACCGGAGAGCCCAAGATCGGCGCCCATGGCAAGCCGGTTCTGTTCCTGCACCCCAAGGATTTCACCGGCACGCTGGTCGAATTGGAACAGATCTGATGACCATCACCGCCGCCATCGTTCTGTATGCCGTGATCTGGTTCATGACCATGTTCATCACCCTGCCCGTGCGTCTGCGCACGCAGGGCGACGAAGGCGAGGTGTTGCAGGGCACCCATGCGGGCGCACCGGCGAACTTCCGTCTGAAGCGCACCATGCTGATCGTGACGGCGATCACCACCGTGCTGTGGGTGATCGTTGCGGGCATCATTGTGTCAGGCATGATAACAGTCGAAGACATGGATTGGTTCGACCGGTACGACCCGCCCGAAGCGATCAACTGATCCCTGTTCCATCAAGACATTCAGCGGGTCGCCTGGGTTGGGCGGCCCGCATTTTTTGTGCCTCCGGCGGGGATATTTTTGGCAAGAGGAAACAGGCAGCCGCCCCGGCAAGGCGGGGTGGGAGGGCGCTGGGGTTCATCCGGCGCGATACCATCAAAGGGTGGGAGCTTTGCCGGGGCGTCCGCGCTTACGTCCGGTTCAGACGGTGGAACATATGCGTGAACGTCGCCGCGCCCAGAATTGGGATCAGTAGGTTCACGACCGGGATCGACAGCGGCATTGCCATCAGCGTGCCCGCCAGCCAGATCTGGCCTGAATAGCGCGCGCGCAGCTGATTGGCGCCCTCGCGCCCCAGCCGGCGCATCGCCGCCATCTGGAAATATTCCCGCCCCAGAAGGTATCCATTCACCGCCCAGAACAGCACCGGCGCAAAGGGCCCGACGAAAAACATCAGGACCAGTGCGACAAGGTTCACCGCAACGAGCACGCCGAAAAAGCCCAGGCTGTCGCGGATCGTGTCCCACAGGGTCATGGGGGGCACGGTAGGCAGACCGGGATAGTGGCGATCCTCGACCGCCTCGGCCACGTCATCCAGGAAAATGCCGGTAAAGGCCGAGGCCACAGGCACCATCAGGAACACTGACAGCACCATCATGAGCAACACCGCACCCCAGGACAGAGCGCTGCCGACCCAGGTGATTTCTCCGATCCAGGGCAAGGCAAAACTGTCCGGCGTGACCCAGCCGACAAGCCAGGAAAACACCAAGGTGATGGCAATCAACAGGCCCAGCGTCAGGCCAACGCCTTTGAGCAGAACGGCGCGAAAGCGGCTGTCGCCAAGTTGGGCCAGAGATTTTGAAAAATCATTGAACATCATGCCGTTACCCATTGTGTTTTTGCGTCAAGATCGGGGCGTGGCCGTTCCGGTGGCGCGCAGCTTTCGGTGCCAATGTGAATGAAGCCTGCGACAGTTTCGTGATCCGCCAAGCCCAGCCCCTCGCGCAGGAAAACGCGGTCGTGGCTGGCCCAGCCGGACAGCCAGTTCGCGCCCCAACCCGATGCCAGCGCGGCGTTGAGCATCGCCAGGCAAACGGCCCCGGCAGAATACAGCTGTTCAATCTGAGGTACCTTGTCGCTGGCCACGGGCGACGCAATCACCGCGACCGCCAGGTCGGCGTCGGAAAACTGTTTGCGCCCTTTTTCGACCTTCTCGGGGTCGATCCCCAAGGCCGGGGCGCGGGCTGTGGCCAAGGCCGCCAGGCGGGTCAGGGCGGGCTTTTCCAGCACGATGAAACGCCACGGCTCCAGCTTGCCGTGATCTGGCGTGCGGGCAGCGGCCATAAGGATCGGGGCCAGTTGCGCACGGGTTGGCGCGGGGGCGATCAGCGTCTTGGCCGGGCGCGAGCGGCGGCTTAGCAGAAAGTCGAGCGCGGCGGGGTTCGGGTCTGGCATCTGTATCCTCCGGTGTCGCGTATCATGTCGGGGTTGGGCCTGCGCGCGTCAACCGGTTGGGGTGAAAAACGCAACCAGGTCGTCCAGATATGCGGAATACACGGCCTCCATCCGGGCCGAGGGCTGGCGCGCGGCGAAAGTCGCGGCCAGCGGGTCGGGTGCGGTGATGCCGGAGCCCGACATCTCCTCTAGGACCGCGTGGCCGCAGAAGGGCACGTAGACCTCGGAATATCCGCCCTCGTGCGCCATCATCAAGCGGCCATCGCACAGGTCTTCGGCCAGTTCGCGCACCATGCGGGTCATCTGGCGGAAGGTGTCGGCGGTGGCCAGCATGCGCGCCAGCGGGTCGATCGCGCCCGCGTCATAGCCACAGGCGATGACAATCGCGTCTGGGCCAAAGGTGCGAATGGCGGGAAGAACCAGACGCTCCATCGCCTCAATATAGGTCGCATGGCCCGCGCCGGGGGGCAGCGGAATGTTCATGTTGGCGCCTTCGCCCGCGCCGTCGCCGCGCACGTCAATGTCGCCCGTATCCATCGGATAGTTGCGGTCCTGATGCAGCGAAATGGTCAGCACGTCGGGGTCGTTCAGGAACACAGCTTCGGTGCCATTGCCATGGTGCACGTCCCAATCGAGCACGACGAACCGTTTGCCCAAACCACGTGCCTGAGCGGTGCGGATGGCGATGGAAAGGTTGGCCAACAGGCAAAACCCGTTGGGGAAATCCGGCAGGCAATGGTGGCCGGGCGGGCGCGACAGGGCATAGGCGTTGGTGACCTCGCCCCGCATCACGGCATCCAGCGCGGCGATGGACAGGCCGGCGGACAGCGCGGCGATTTCATAGCCGCCCTGACCAAAGGGGGTGCGCAGGCCCAGTTCGCCCCCGCCGCTGTCAGACAGTCGTTTGAATTCGCGCAGGAATTCCGGCGGGTGCACACGGGCCAGATCGTCAAAGCTGGCCTGCTCTGCGCTGCGCACCACAAGGTCGCGGGTCAGGCCGGTCACGTCCATCAGGTTCTTGAGACGCCGTTTTGTTTCCGGGTTTTCGGGCAAGCCCCCGGCGGCCAGAGGTTGCACCAATCCACCGACGGGCACCGTGCTGGCATAGTTGCCGCCGGAATGCCAGAAACACCTCTCATCCCAGAAAAACCCTGTCGTCATGTCGCTCTCCTGTTTCGGCGCCAGAGTGTCGGGCCGGGCTTGCCCTGTCCAGCGTAATCCCGCAGGGTCTGGCCATGAAAAAGGGACAGTTGAACCACCTGGCCACGGCAGGCACCGAGCTGTCGGTGCGGGTCACGCCGAAAGCCTCGCGCAATGCGGTCGAAGCCGGCAACGACGGGCTGCGCGTCTATGTCACCACGGTGCCGGAGGGCGGCAAGGCCAACGCCGCCGTGGCCAAACTGTTGGCAGCGGCCCTTGGCGTGGCAAAATCGCGCCTGACGCTGGTGCGGGGGGGGACGCACCGGGACAAGGTGTTTCGGGTTGACTGATCCGGCCCAAGACCGGCGCAGGTCCGCGTGCTGCGAGGGCGCACAAAATTATTCGAAATAATTTTCACCTGCGGGGCGGTGGTGAGTTTTCTGCGAAAACTCCTGGGCGTGGAGTTTGTGGCCGGAACCTTGTGGCGTGTGCTTTGTGGCGCGCACTTTGTTGCCTTGTTACTTTTTCTCGCGCACCAGTTGATAGATCCCTTCTGGCAGGTCCAGGGCCGCGGCAAGGTCACGCACCTGGCTCATGGTCAGGGTGATTTTGTGCACCTTGTCCTCATTCGGGTCCCATTGTTCCAGGGTCACGCAATCCTCGAAGGCATTGATGGTCACATCCTCGCGCAGGAAGGGCTTGCCTTCGTCCACAAGGGTCACGACAGTGGCGTCAAAGTCATGTTCGATGGTAAACATATGGTCAGACTAGCGTGGTATCCTGCCTCTGGCCAGCCCTGTTGGATCGGGCTACACCATCGGAATTCAGATCAGGAGGTTTCATGAAACATTTCATTTTGGTCCTTTTAGCCACCGGTTTGATGGCCTGCACCCCCGATGGAGGCAGCGATGCCTCGGCCAACCGTTTGGCACCGCAGGAGGCCGTACGTGCCGCCCCCAAACAGGCCGACGCGATCCGGCGCTTTTCGGCCGTGGCACGGCGCATGGCACCCGTGGCCGAAGCGGCCTGTCGCGCCCGGGCCCCGCGCGCAAAGTGCGGCTTCACGATCACAGTGGACGGCGACCCAGAAGCCGCATCCAATGCCTATCAGACCGAAAACCGGGCGGGACGTCCCGTCATCGCCTTTACCCAAAAGCTGATTGCCGAGGTCCGGAACGATCACGAGATCGCCTTTATCCTGGGCCATGAAGCCGCACATCACATCAAGGGCCACCTGCCTGTCACCACCGATGCGCTGATCACCGGCGCCATTGAGGGCGAGTTGATGGCGACCATCGAAGGCAAGGACGCCAAGGCGGTGCGCCGTGCCTCGGCCGTGGGGGGATTGCGGGCGATCAGCGGGTTCAGCAAGGAGTTCGAACTGGAAGCCGACGTGTTGGGCGCCCGGATCGCCTTTGATGCGGGTTATGACCCCTTGGTCGGCGCGGCCTATTTCCGCCGCATGAAAGATCCCGGCAACAAGGTCCTGTCGACGCACCCGCCCAACGCCCAGCGTCTGGCCGCCGTGCGCCACGCTGTTGCAGGATTCTGAACTGACGTTTGGCCTGGATCTGACCCGGTGCCTAACCTTGGGTCCGGGCCAACTTGATCATGATCAAGGACGCACACGGCGATTTCCCTTTTGCTGGTCATCAAAAGGGGGACGCCATGTCTGACCACTCGAAACATGCCCACCACGAACGGCTTGTCACCCGTATGGCCGACACGCTGGGGCTTGATCTGCGCCGCGAATTGGAAGGCGCCAGCCTGTCCTATCAACAGCTGGAGGGGGCCGTGGCCCGCTGCATGGATTGCCCCGACCCTGAGGGCTGCGAGCTGTGGCTGGAACAACGCCAGGATGGGGCCACCCACACGCCGGGCCTGTGCCGCAACAAGGCGTTGTTGGAAAACCTGCGGGATTATGCGTAACCTCCTCTGAGACCTGGGGGCCGCGTGCAACAGTTTGAGAATTTCCTGACCGACCGTGGGTCGAAATATGCCGTCAGCGGCGGACCTGTTGCGTCGCGCGCCGAGGTCAAGGCGTTCCTGAAACAGCTGCGACGCGACAAACGGTACGCCAAGGCGTCCCACAACACCTGGGCCGCGATCCTGCCCGAAGGCCCCGCCAAGGGCGATGACGGCGAGGCGGGTGCCGGCATGGTGATCCTGCGCATGTTGGAGCGCGAAGGGCTGGAAGGCCACGTCATCGTTGTCACCCGCTGGTTCGGGGGCACGAAACTGGGCGGTGACCGGTTTCGCCGGGTGCAGGATGCCGTCGATCATTATATCAAACACGCGCAGGTGCCGCGAGGGACTGCGTAGCGCCGCCCACCGCGAATGGACCCGTTTCAAATGGCGCGCGGTCTGGTCCTGGCGCGGCTGGCTGGATTGCCGGCGCAACGAACAATCGCTGCAACAATGGATCTGGGCCAATATCGTGTCGGGGGGGGCTGGCGTTGATCCTGGACCTTAACGGCGGCGAACGCGCGTTGATCCTGGCGCTGGGCATCCTGATGCTGGCCGCCGAACTGAAGAACACAGCCGTCGAACGCGCCGTCGATCACACCTCGACCGAACAAAGCGACCTTGCCCGCCGCGCCAAAGGCCTGGCCAGCAGCGCCGTGGCCGTGACGGCCAGTGCGGCGGGCATGGCCTGGGTCGCGATTTTGGTGGGGTGAGAGCAGGCAAACTGAATGAGGCGTCTTGGCTTTTTTGCACAAGCTATGGTAGTTTTTCCGAGTTGTATTTCAATGAATAGAAAGTTGTTTTGAAAAAATACATTGTACTGATCTGCACAGGCCTTGTGGTGTCTGGCTGCGTCCCTGTTGGTTTTTGGGTCAAAGAAGGTGTCCGTCTGTCCGACCACCAAAGAACCCAAACCGGCTGTGAGGTGAAGGCAGCACAAGATGTTCCGACCAACACACAAGTAGGCTGGGCGCCCTATGTCGGGGTTTACAGCGCCGACCAAAACGCGAACCTTCGCCAACGCGTTATTGCCCAATGCATGGGCGACAATGGTTACCAGCTTGTCGAGCTTCCGCAGTGCTCGGGCACGCTCACTTCAGAGGTTCGATCGGGAAAACGCCCTCCAAAAGAAAGAATGCACGTCAGCCCACAATCGTGCTGGGTGTCCATGCCCGACGGCAGCTTTGCAATGGTCACACCCTGAGTTCGGCCAAATACGTATTACTGTTGGCCGCTCACTAGGCCAACAGTTCGGCCCTCAGGTTGCCGTCTCATCCTCAAGATGCAGCTTCATGTCCAACAGCACATGTTGCAGCGCCAAGGTTTCGCGCAACAGGCGTTTGGCCTCGTTCACCGTGATGATGCCGTCTTCGATCGACTGCTGGTATTCCGCCATCAGCATCGCGAATCGTTGCGACAGCGCGATGACATCTGTGTTGACCCCGCCTTCGGGCGCGTTCTTGCGGTCGGCGTCATAGGACAGGGTGATCCCACGCAGCTCGGACAGGGCGCTGGTGACATGCGGATATCGCGCGGCCTCTTCCAAAGCGGCGACGCTGTCGATCGGCATAAAGCGATCCGCGTGCTCTGCTGCGTCCGAATAATATCGTCCCAGGGTCGCTTTCGACTTCCCCGTCAGCTCACAGGCCGCTTCCAGCCCCACATCCTTGACCAACGCCTCGGTGTGTTTTTTCAGGTAACTCCCGACACCCACATCACTATCCCTATCTTCTACGTCCCCAAAACAGTTTGGGGGGAATTCCAAATCCCTTTTCCCATTAATCGCATCGCAATGGAATGCCTATATGCAAGCATTCCCGATTACCGGGAAGAGTGTAACGAGTGACCGGCGCTCCAGCGTCGGTTTGGTGGGGGTCCGTCGCGCGTTCCAGCGTCGGAGCATATCCGGGAAACCGATATGTGTAGCGGGTATGCTGGTGCGTAATGGTGTGAGAGGTCTGTTCCATCCCCAGGGCGGTTCGCTGCCCCTGACCTCGGAATTCTCCTTTCCAGCGCCCCTCCCCCCACCTCCCGTTTGCAACGGTTGATCCCGACCCATCGCTTGGGTTAGGTCACGGCATGGCCAAGCTTTACTTCCATTACTCGACAATGAACGCGGGGAAATCGACCCTGCTGTTGCAAGCCTCCTATAACTACCGTGAACGCGGGATGGAGACGTTTCTGATCACTGCCAGGCTGGACAATCGCGCCGGTGCGGCACGGATTGGATCACGCATCGGCATCGGGGCCGAGGCGGATACATTTGCGCCCGGCGAAGATCTGTTCGCCAAGCTGCAAGCGCGGCTGAATCAGGGGCCGCTGGCCTGTGTGTTCATCGACGAAGCACAGTTCCTGGAACCCGACCAGGTCTGGCAATTGGCCCGCGCGGTCGATGATTTGCGCATCCCGGTCATGTGTTACGGCCTGCGGGTGGATTTTCAGGGCAACCTGTTTCCGGGCTCGGCCGCACTGTTGGCCCTGGCCGATGAAATGCGCGAGGCGCGCACGATCTGCCACTGCGGCAAGAAAGCCACAATGGTGGTGCGCCAGGATGATGCCGGGACCGTATTGCGTGACGGGGATCAGGTGCAGATCGGCGGCAATGAAACCTATGTCTCGCTGTGTCGCGTGCATTGGCGCGCGGCGATGGGGGATCGGTGATGCGACGCGGATATTCACCGAAAGCATAAAGACAGGCGCCAACTGCGAGGCGACGGCGCAGCCGGATCCGAGATATCATGCGCGCCGAAGGCGCCCCTTTGGGTCAGGGATCAGACCGGCGTGACCAGCCCATCGCCCTGCGCAAAGCGTTCCAGGTTCTCAACCGCCAGCAGGCCCATGGCAGTGCGCACCTCTAACGTCGCGGTGCCCAGATGGGGTAACAGCGTCACGTTCTCCAGCGCCCGCAGGGCATCCGGCACTTCGGGTTCAAACTCATAGACATCCAGTCCCGCGCCACCGATCTGGCGGGCTTCCAGCGCTGTGATCAGGGCCGCTTCGTCCACAACTTCACCGCGTGAGATATTCACCAATATCGCGTGGGGCTGCATGGCTGCCAGCGCGGCGGCATCCATCAAATGCGTGGTCTCTGCCCCGCCCGGCACGGCCAGCACGACGATGTCGGCGGCCGCACAGACCGCCTGGATGCTGTCCAGCTGTGTGGCGGGCAGACCCACCTGTTTCGGGGATCGGTTGTGGAATACGACGGACATGCCAAAACCATGGTGGCACCGGGCCGCGATGGCCTGACCGATCCGGCCCATGCCGATGATGCCCACCGTTTTGCCGGTCACATGCAGGCCCAGCATCTGTGTCGGGTGCCAGCCCTGCCAGAGACCGGACCGCACCAGCCTGTCGCCTTCACCCGCGCGGCGCGCGGCCATCAGGATCAGGGTCATGGCGGTGTCCGCAGTCGCGTCTGTCACCGCGCCCGGCGTGTTCGAGACGGCAATGCCGCGCGCCTTGGCAGCGGCCACGTCGATGTGGTTATAGCCCACGCCGAAGTTGGCCATGACCTTGCAGCGCACCTCATCCGCCGCTGCGAACACTTCTGCCGAAAATTCGTCGCGCAGGGTCGGCAGGATCGCGTCAAACTCGTGCAGGGCTGTCAGCATTTCGTCACGTGTCAGGGGCGCAGTATCCGGGCGCACCACCACGTCGAACGTCGCGCGCGCGCGGTCCAGAACGGTCTCGGGCAGCGGGCGGGTGATGAACAGGCGCATCAGCACATCCGTGCGCCGTCGGGCGCGTCTTTGTCTGCCGTGATCAAACCCACATTGTCGTCGGCGTCATGCAGCCCAAGCACCAGAACCTCGGACCGCATCGGACCGATCTGGCGGGGTGGAAAGTTCACCACGGCCAGCACCGCCTTGCCGACCAGCGTGGCGGGATCGTAATGCGCCGTGATCTGGGCCGAACTTTTCTTTTCGCCAATCTCTGGCCCGAAATCGACCCACAGCTTGATGGCGGGTTTGCGCGCCTCGGGAAAGGGTTCGGCGCGCAGGATCGTGCCCTTGCGAATGTCGACCTTTAGAAAATCGTCGAATGTGATCTCGCTCATTTGGCCAGCTCCCGTGATCTGTCGGCGGCGGCTTGCACGGCGCGCCTTAAAAGCGCCGGAAAGCCATCCTGTTCATTCATCAACACCTCAAGCGCGGCGGCGGTTGTGCCACCGGGCGAGGTCACGTTCACGCGCAATTGCCCGGCATCTTCATCCGCCTGTTCGGCCAGATGGCCGGCACCAGCAACGGTTGCGCGGGCCAGCTGCACGGCCAGATCGGCAGGCAGTCCCTGGGCCTGACCAGCGGCGGCCAGCGTTTCGATCAGGTGGAACACATAGGCCGGGCCGGAGCCGGACACGGCAGTGACCGCGTCCATCTGGGCCTCGTTCTCCAGCCGCACGACCTGACCGACGGCGGACAAAAGCGCCTGTGCCAGATCCATCTGCGCAGCACTTGCCTGGTCATTGCCAATGATCGCCGTGATGCCGCGCGACACGGCGGCAGGCGTGTTGGGCATGGCGCGGATGATCGGCGTCTTGTCCCCCAATATGTCCTGAAAGGCGGCAATCGGCGTGCCTGCGGCGACCGACACAAACAGCGTCGTGCCATTGCCCAGCGCCCGCAGGGTTGGCAGGGCATCGCCCATCATCTGCGGTTTGACCGCGACCAGCACGATGGCCGGGTCAGTGGGCAGGTCTTCGTTCAGATGCAAGCCGTCCAGCCCTTTCAGCCAGTCCGACGGATACGGGTCCAGCACCCAGACGGAGCTGGCGGGCAACCCCTGCCCCAACCAGCCCTGCAACATCGCCGAGCCCATCTTGCCACAGCCCAGAAGCACCAGCCCCCGCGCGGTCAGATCATCCATGTTCATATGCGTCCCCTGTCTGTCCTGCTGGTGAGGTTACGCGGGCGCAGGGATGGGGGCAACGGGCGAAAGAAAAAGGCCCCCGTGTGTCACGAGGGCCTTTGAAACTGTGTGATATGGGGCGCTCAGGCGCGCCCGTAAGCCTCGGCAATGGCGACCTGCATGGCGTCATCCACGCTTTGATCGCCCCAGCTGACCAGCTGGAAGGCCGGGTAAAACCGTTCCGATGCGGTCACGGCTGCGGAAATCAACCGGTCGATCTGTTCCGACCCGGCATACTGCCCCCCGGCCAGAACCAGGCCATAGCGATACACCATCAGCCGCTGTTCGTGCCAATAGGTGAACGCGCCGGTCCAGCACATATCGTTGGTCTTGTTCAACGCCTCGTACAGCTTGGGCAGCTTTTCTTCGGGCGGCTCCATTTCGAACGTGCAGATCAGGCGCAGCGTTTCGTCATAGGGCGACCAGGCCAGCGTGATCGAATAGGTGCGCCACTGGCCTTCGACGGCCATGGCGATCTGATCATCGGCAACGCGATCGAAATCCCATTCGTGATGCGCGGCGATATGTTCGACGATGTCGATCGGGTGAAGGTCTTCGCCCTCAAAATACTGCTCGGATGCGGACATGTGGCTGGCCCTCTCTGGTTTCCAGGCCCTGCGGTGCAGATCGCTAGGTCTGGGTGCCTGTACTAGGTTCGGCGTTCTCTGCGCCTTGCCCATACAGGATATGGTGGGCCAAAGGTGATTCGGTGTAAAGGGAAACTTTGCGTGTGAATTGAGTTGTCCACAGGAAATCAACAACGCTCCACAGGCTGGACGTAGTTTTCAACAGGCGGCAATGCCACAAGATGTAGTGTCAGGCCTGAGGTGCAGCGCGTTCGGGTCATAGGCCTCGCGGATCACGCCTGCGGCAGGAAGGGTCCGGCCGTCAAATGTGATCGGCGCATCGGTGTGGTTGAACCAGAACCGTTCCGTGCCCGTGTCGCGCAGGCGCAGGCCCGCGGGCAGGATCCCGATCACCTCGATCCCCGCGCGGCTACAGGTGTGGGCAACAAAGCCCCGCATCGCGGGTGCGTCCATCGGCCAAGCGCAGGACAACCCGCGTGTTGATCTGGCGCATCGCCCGGTCCAGCCCATCGGGCGGGTGCATCAGGCCGGGGGCGAAAATCACCCGGTAGCCGGAGAAATCCCACGCGCTGGGTGGCACGATATCAACCGAAACGCCCAGCTTGCGCAGCGCCTGATAGGTGTCGAACACCAGCTGGAAATAGCTGCTGCCAGCGGCGTGGGGCAGCGCCTGCCAGGCCCAGTCAGCGTCATTGTCAAAGACCACGGCGACCGGCGCGCGGGCGGCGGACACGTCGGGCGCGTCGGCCAGTTCGCGGGCAACCTGCACGACCTCGGCCATGCCGGGGGCATCCACATTGTCGGGGCGCAACAGGCCCGCGCGCATCATCTCCTGTGCCATCGGCGCCTGCCGCCAACGGAAATAACAGACGGCCTCGGCGCCATGGGCAAAGGTCTCCCGGCTCCACAGCCGGACCATGCCGGGCAGTGGCGCGGGATTGTAGGGCACCCAGTTCACCGGGCCGGGTTGTTGTTTCATCACCCACCAGCGCCCCCGCCCAACGGCGCGATACAAGTCGTGATGAAAGGCCTGAAAGTCGGGATCGCCCTGACGGGCATATTTGCGTTGGTGCTCTGGGCTTGCGCCCACGCGATCTTCGGGAAAGCCCGACGGATCGTTGTCCCAGGTTGCGATCTCCTGATCCGCGCCCAGGTCGAAATGGTCGAAATCGGTGACCCGCCCCATATAGTTACGCGAAATCGGCGCGTCGGATGCGGCGCGGATGATATCCACCTGCACCTTTTTGAACGCCACCACCTGATCCGAGCTGAGCCGACGAAACGCCATCACGTGGGATGGGTTGGGGTCGGTGACGGTCAGGTTGGGCAGGTCGATCTGATCAAAGCTGTCGTATTCCATCGACCAGAACACATTGCCCCAGGCGACATTCAGCGCGGCAATGGTGCCGTATCGCTGCGCACGCCAGCCCCGCAACGCGACCCGCGCCGCATCCGAATAGCTGAGGATCGTGTCGTGGCAGCCGTATTCAGTGACGGTCTGCCAGGCGGCGACATGGGGGGGCATAGCGGTCGGCCAGTTTGCGGGTGATCACGGCGCAGTCGGCTTTGAAGCCCTCGTGGCTGAAACAATAATGTCGGCGCGCGTCATCCTCCTAGATTTCGCGCGGCCAGTGTTCGGGATCGTAACAGGCGCCAAGGCTGCGTGTTCACGTCATAGGATCACCCGGTGTTCGGGCTGGCCCTGCACGCCAACCTCTGTGAAAAAGGTCTTGCCTGCGTTGTCTTCGTTGATCCCATCCGCAGCGGATGTAGCAAACAGCGTTGTGCCACCAAAGGCTGGGCATGTGATGTGGCTGGCGGGGAATTCTGTGGTGGACAGAAGGTGGCCATCGGGGCTGTAACGCGCCACGCGGGATGCGCCCCATTGGGCGATCCACAGGCAGCCTTCGGCATCGACAACGGCGCCATCCGGGCGGGCGAGCGTGATAAAGCTTTGCGCTTTGCCATCCGGCCAGCCTTCGCCATCCAGCGCCTGACGCATGATCTGGCCGGTCGGGGTATCGGTGAAATAGGCCGTGCGCCCATCCGGCGCGAAACAGATCGCATTCGATATGGTGATGTCGTGAAACAGCGTTTCGACCTGGCCGCGATAATAGCGATAGATCGCGCCCGCGCCGGGCTGTGCAGCCAGCCCCATCGTGCCGACCCAGAATCCACCAAAAGGGTCAGCGCGCCCATCGTTTGACCGCGTTGTGGCATCGTCAACTTCGATCCCTGCGACCCATTCGCTGTCGCCAGATGTCAGGTCAAACAGGCTGAGCCCGGTTTGCGAGGCGATCAACAACGTGTCGTGATCGACCCAACCCGCCGCCGAAACATGTTCATCAAACGCCCATTCGGTGGGGCCATCATCGGTGCGCGTCAGCAGGCGCTTTCCCAAAATATCGAACCAGAACAGTTGCTTGCGTTCGGGGTGCCACAGAGGGCCTTCGCCCAGGGCGCAGATGCGGTCGTCAAAGATGCTCATGCTGTTGCCGCATCATAGGCGGTGACAATCGCGGCGGCCTTGCGGGCCGTGTCCGCCGCCGTGTCTCCGGGTTGATAGATCGCGGATCCGATGCCAAATCCGGTTGCGCCCGCGTTGATCCAGCTGGCGAAATTGTCCGGGCCTGTGCCGATCAGCGCCCGGTCGCCGATGGCCGCAACCAGACGGCGGATGCTTTCAATCGGGTCGGACGGATTCAAAGGCACCTTGATCCGGTCAATTCCGGCGTTGACCTGGGCTTGACCGATGGCGGTCACTTCATCCGGGGTGACACCCCGCAAAATGGCGATGATGGCGCGGCTCATAGGGTGTCCTTCAACGTTTCATAGGCCGCCGTCAGGCCAGCCAGGGTCAGATCGTCACCGGTTTGCAACACAGGCGTCAGACCCTGCGCGGCCATGGCGGCGGCATACAGCCGGTTCAGGTCTGCGGTGCCGATCAGTGCAATATTCTGGCCCAGCCAATAGGGTTTGGTCGCAGCCAATTCGAGGCCGACCAGAAGCCCCGACAGACGGGCGCGGGCCACATCCGGGGACTGGTCGTGCAACAGGCTTTCGGCCCGCAGGGTGAACAGTTTTGCGGCAATCGCTTGGGGGCGCGAGATCGCCTCGGACACGGCGGCGTCGAACGCGGCGGCGTCCCAGCCGTCACCAATCGAATGGCGCAGCACAGATTGCGTCGACAGCAGCGCAAACAGTTCGCCGGTCATCACGGTCTGGAAGCTGACGATTTCGCCCGCACTGATATGCACCCATTTCGTATGGGTGCCGGGCAGGCAGATGACGCCGTCGAAATCGGGCTGTTGTGACAGGAACCCGGCGATCTGGGTTTCTTCGCCGCGCATGACATCGGCGGGGGCGTTTTGGCTGACGCCAGGCAGAATATACAGGTCCAGATGCGGGTTTTGCGTTGGCACGCGGGTGGCCTGGGCGATACCGGGCGGGGCGCAAGGCACCTTGGCATAAGCGGCTTCGACCCAGCCCTGCCGCCCGCCGACCAGGCCACAGGCGATCACCGGTGTCGGGCCGCTCAGGTGGTCACCGACCAGCTCCAGCAGGGCGGGTTCGAACCCGTCAGGCTCCAGCGTGCCCATGCCCCTGTCGGAGGTCAAAAGACGCGGCGCACCCGCGCCTATCAGCCACGCCCGCAGATGCGTCGTGCCCCACTCCACTGCAATCCAGTCCACCGCAATCCAATCCATCCGCCTATCCCGTCACAACCACGCCGCCATCGACGACCATCATCTGTCCGGTCATCATACGGCTGGTTTTGGACGACAGGAACAGCACGGCGTCAACGATGTCTTGCGGCATCAGCTCTTCCTTCAGGCATTGGCGATCCAGATGTCCCGCCAGGGCCTCGGGGGTCACCCACATGTCGCGTTGTTTGTCGGTCATGACCCAGCCGGGGGCCAGCGCATTCACGCGGATCTTGTCGGGGCCGAATTCGCGCGCCAGGCTGCGCGACATGCCGTTGATACCGGCGTTGGCGGTCGTATAGGAAGGGTATCCCACGTTGCCCATCATATAGCTGACCGAGCTGAAATTCACGATCGAACCGCCACCAGCCTCGCGCATGCCGTCGACCACGGCCTGACAGGCAAAAAAGTATGCCTTGAGGTTGATCGCCTGGGACCAGTCCCAAAACTCTTCGGTGACCTCTTGGGTCGTGTGGCGTAGGTCATTGGCGGCGTTGTTGACCAGCACCGTGATGGGGCCATGGGCGGCGGCGGCCTGCGCGATGGCGGCTTGCAGCGCGGCGATATCGGTGATGTCGCATGGGATGAACATCGGGCGCGTGCCGTGTTTCGCCTCCATGTCGTCACAAAACCCGGTGGCATCCGAGCGCTGAACAAAGGCCACGCGCGCGCCTTGTTCGATGAACCCTTCGGTGATCGAGGCACCAATGCCCGAACCACCGCCGGTAATGAAAACGGATGCGTCTTTGAGATCGTGGAAAGTTGCGTTTGTCATCAGTGGCTCTCTCTTGTCACGGGGCGGGTGTCTTTGCCCACCAGGAAATCCAGGTCAGCCCCCTGGTCGGCCTGTAGCACGGTTTCGACATACACCTTAGCATAGCCTCGGGTGTAATGTGGCGGTTCTGGCACCCATGCGGCGCGACGTTCGGCCAGCGCGCCCTGGCTGGCCGACAAACGAATGCGGTCGCCGGTTTTGACCAGTGCCAGCGGGCCACCAGCCTGCGCTTCGGGTGCGACGTGCAGCACGACGGTGCCAAACGCCGTGCCCGACATGCGCGCATCAAACACGCGGACCATGTCGCGCACACCGTGTTTGACCAGCTTGGCGGGGATCGGCATGTTGCCGACCTCGGGCATGCCCGGATAGCCCTTGGGACCACAGCCTTTCAGCACCAGGGTCGTGTCTTTGCTGGCCGGCAGATCCTCGCGGTCGATGTTGGCTTTCATGTCCTCGATACTGTCAAACACATAGGCCTCGGCCTCGTGCTCCAACAAGGCATCCGTCGCGGCAGATGGTTTGATGATCGCGCCCTTGGGGGCCAGATTGCCGCGCAGCACGCGCAGGCCAGCCGCCGATTTCAACGGGGTCGACATCGTGCGGATTACATCGTCTTTCCAGCACTCCGCGCCCTCTGCATAAAACGCGATATCGCGGTTCAGGACTGTGTTGGCCTTGCGCAACTGCGGGCCCAGTTCCTTCATCACGACCGGCATGCCGCCTGCGTAACAAAAATCCTCCATCAGGTATTTGCCGGACGGCATACAATTGACCAACAGCGGCACGTCCGAGCCCAGTTCGAAATCATCCAAGGTAAGGTCGATGCCAACCCGGCCCGCGATGACCAACAGGTGCACAACCGCATTGGTCGAGCCCCCAACGGCGGCATTGGCCAGGATTGCATTTATAAAACTTTCGCGCGTGACCACGTCCGAGAATTTAATGTCCTCTTCGACCATTTCCACCGCGCGTTTGCCGGTCAAAAGGCGTGTGCATGACCATGGGCACGGCGTCCACCATGGCTCCGTGGTCGAAGCAATGGGCCTGTCTCTGCCCACCAACGCCGCCCTGCCATTTGCCGTTCAACATCGGGCCGGAACTGACAGCAATGGTCGGCAGGTCGACGGATGCCGCCCCCATCAGCTGACCCGGCGTAGCCTTGTCACAGCCGCCCAGCAGCACGACGCCGTCAATGCCATAGGCGCGAATGCTTTCTTCGACGTCCATGGCCAGAAGGTTGCGAAACAGCATGGCGGTCGATTTCATCTGGGTTTCGCCCAGCGACATGACCGGGAATTCGACCGGGAAACCGCCTGCCTCCCAAACGCCGCGTTTCACGCCCTTGGCCAGGTCGCGCAGACCTGAATGACACGAAGCCAGTTCCGACCAGGTGTTGCAGATGCCAATGATCGGACGGCCATCAAAGGCGTGATCGGGAAAGCCCTGATTTTTCATCCAGCTGCGGTGAATGAACCCATCACGATCCAGCTTGCCATACCAGCTTGCCATACCAGGCGCGGTTTCTGCGATCCTTGCTCATAGACGCGTTCCTTCTAGGATCCACATGGTTTCCGGGAAGCTCCAGGGAAACGTCACGCCCTGGTTCATCAGATAGGCCCCGGACAGGTCCAGGGGCCTTGTTTCAAAGCGGGGGTGCCGCGCGACAGCGATGCCGCGTCGGCGTGGTTGATCAGCTCAACCCGGTAGGTTGCGTTTTCGTCCAGTCGCGGTTGGCCTTCCACCAGATCGTGACCTGGGTCAGCACCTGCGCCTCATCTTCCGTCTATTCGCGCGGGTCCATTTCGAACCCCATGTGGCGGTGCGCGGCCACCCAAGCGCGAAACCGGATGTGTGGCAAACCCGCGGACGAACATGCGACCCGGTGATCGCGGCGGGCAGGAACAGCGCCGCGTCATGCTGGATGCGCAACCGTTCGATGGCGTCATTTAAATCCGACAGCCAGACCCGGTGCGTGCGCGACAGAATGCCCGCATCAATGCGCCCACCGCCACTGGCACAGCTTTCGATTTCAACCTGCGGAAAGGCCTGCCGCAGCCGGTCGATCAGGTCGTAACTGCCCCGCGTTTGCGCCGCATCCGGGGCGGGCAGCACGCGGTTGTGGTGCCATTTCACATCGTCGACATCGTGGCCGCCCAGCACCTCGGCGATCTTGTCGAACAGATAATCGCGCATCTCAGGCAGGGCCATGTTCAACGCCATCTGTTGACGCCCCATGATCTGATCCCCGCCCCCCAATCCGACAGCGCGCGGGTAGCGATGTCTGTCAGGACGGGCAGGTCTTGGTCGAAATACACGGCCTCCCAACAGTTATAATGCACCGGGCGGGGGCGGTTTGCGTCGGGCTATGTGACAATGCGGTCGCGCAGGTGGCGTTGAAACGCCAGTTGGCCATGGTGGCGCGGACGCGGTCGTCGGTCCGGGCGACTTCGCCCTTGGTCAGCGCCATGTGGAAGTCATAGCCGTTGGTGCGCAGGTTCAGATAGTCAAACACGCCGCCAGCGGTCCACAGGTATTTGGTGCCGATGGTGATCGGCGTGACGCCCGCCGCCTTCAGCGTTTCGCCCGCTGCCTTGAAGGCGTCCCAGGTGGCGGGAACGGCGATGTTGTTGGCACCAAAGATGTCTTTGCGGTAATAAACGCCCCATTGGTATTAGGTGTACGGCACGCCCCAGATTTTGCCGTCAATGGTCATCGACCCTTCGTCCGACCCCAGGCCGTCGCGCAACCCGTTGTCGTCCCACACATCCGTCACGTCTTCGAACAGGCCTGCGTTCACGTAAGGCAACATGCGGTTGCCCGCATACCAGTTGGCCAGATCCTGGAAGGGCTGGACGCATTCCGCGCGCCCCTTCTGGACACCGCAGAAAAAATCGGGACCGAGGCCACGAATTGGCAGTTCCCTACCTGAACCCTGAAAGGATCAACATGTCCGGCGTTACCCTGAACAAGGCCCTGAAGAAATACGGTGACGTACAGGTCATCGGCGTGGACCGGGACATCAAAGACGGTGAATTCTGCGTGTTCGTCGGCCCGTCGGGCTGTGGCAAGTCCACCCTGTTGCGCAGGATTGCCGGGCTTGAGGACACTACCTCGGGGCAGGATTCCATTGGCGGACGCGACGTGACCGATGATCAGGTCGAGGCCATAACCCTGACCGACAAGATCGTCGTGCTGTGCGCGGGGCATATCGAACAGGTCGGCAGCCCGAAGGATCTGTATCAGAACCCCGACAACAGGTTCGTTGCGGGCTTTATCGGCTCGCCCTCGATGAACTTCATGGGCGGTGTGGTCGACTGTGGCAAGGTCCGCATCCCGGCGCTGAATGGTCAGGTGATCGAAACCGCACGCCCTGCCCGAGGGTCCGGTGACGGTCGGTTTGCGTCCGCAGAACCTCAAACTCCGCGCCGATGGAACCTCGCCCATCGTGGTCGATATTTCGGAACAGCTGGGCGGTGTGGCCTATGATTATCTGAACACGCCCACCGGCGAACGGATCGTTGTGGAAACCAAAGGGGACGACGTGGTCGCCGCTGGCACCAAGGTTACGGTTGACTTCGCCCCGGCCACCGCCATGTTCTTTGACGTGACATCTGAGGCGCGCCTGCGCCAGAGCGAAGGAAACCCCATGACCGACAACACCGTCGATCTATTCATCATCGGCGGCGGTGTGAACGGCTGCGGCATTGCCCGTGACGCGGCCGGGCGCGGGTTGTCCGTGACCCTGGCCGAAATGGGCGATCTGGCGCAGGCCACATCGTCGGCGTCATCGAAACTGTTCCACGGCGGGTTGCGGTATCTGGAATATTACGAATTCCGGCTGGTGCGCGAGGCGCTGAAGGAACGCGAGGTGCTGCTGGAGGCGATGCCGCATATCAGCTGGCCAATGCGGTTCATTCTACCCCACCACAAAGGGCTGCGACCCAGCTGGCTGCTGCGCGTTGGGCTGTTCATGTATGACCATCTGGGCGGACGCAAAATCCTGCCTGCGACGCGCACGCTGGACATGCGCACGCATGCCACGGGCAAGGCGCTGAAACCGATTTTTACCGCCGGGTTTGAATATTCGGATTGCTGGGTGCAGGACGCCCGTTTGGTGGTGCTGAACGCGGTCGACGCACAGCGGCGCGGCGCGCAGATTATGACCCGTACCAAGGTCACCGGTGCCACCCGCCACGCGGACCACTGGCAGGTCACGGTTGAGGGGCCGAATGGTCCCGAAATCCATCGCGCCAAGGTTCTGATCAACGCTGCCGGGCCGTGGATTGCCGACATGATCACCGACACGCTGGGCATTGCGTCCACCGAAGGCGTGCGCCTGGTGCGCGGCAGCCATATCGTCACGCGCAAACTGTTTGATCACGACCAGCCCTATATCTTGCAAGGCACTGATAACCGGGTAATTTTCGCCATTCCCTTCGAAGGGGATTTCACCTTGATCGGCACCACGGATCAGGACCACGAAGGTGACCCCGGCAATCCCGAATGCAGCGATGATGAGGCACAGTATCTGTGCGATCTGATCTCGGAATACATGGCAGACCCGGTGACGATGGACGACATCGTCTGGCGCTACTCTGGCGTGCGGCCGCTGTATGACGACGGCGCCAGTTCCGCAACCGAAGCAACGCGCGATTATGTGCTGTCGTTGAATGACGATGGCGCGCCTCTGCTGAACATCTTTGGTGGCAAGATCACCACCTATCGCCGTCTGGCCGAGGCCGCTTTGGCCAAGCTGGGTCATGACGACATCTGGACCGCCGGCGCACCCCTGCCGGGCGGCGATTTCGCTTGGGACGGGGCACCCGCCCTGATCGCCAGCCTGCAAGCCGAATACCCGTTTCTGACGGAAAGCTGGGCCGACCGTCTGGTGCATACCTATGGCACCTGCGCGCGTGACCTGCTGCGCGACGCGCAGGACGCGGACGCTTTGGGCACGGATTTCGGGGCCACGTTGACGGCGGCCGAGCTGACCTATCTGCGCGACCACGAATATGCCCGCACAGGCGAAGACGTGCTGTGGCGGCGCACGAAACTTGGCCTGCGTCTGGACGACGCCCAGCGCGCCGCGGTCGCCGCCTGGATGGAGGACACCCCATGACGCATATTCTGGCCATCGATCAGGGCACCACGTCCTCGCGCGCCATCGTTTTTGATGCGGATATGCGCCCGGTTGCCAGTGCGCAGCAGGAATTCACCCAGCATTTCCCGGCCTCAGGTTGGGTTGAACATAACCCTGAGCAGATCTGGCGAACCACGCTGGACACGATGCGCAAGGCGGCCCAGGGGCGCGACATCACCGCCATCGGCATCACCAACCAACGCGAAACCACGTTGATCTGGGACCGCACCACGGGGGAGGTGATCCACAACGCGATTGTCTGGCAGGATCGGCGCACGGCGGACATGTGCCGTGCATTGAAGGACGCCGGGCACGAGGCCTTGATCAGTGCGCGCACCGGCCTGTTGCTGGACCCGTATTTTTCCGCCACGAAAGTCGCGTGGCTGCTGGACAATATCGACGGCGCCCGCGTGCGCGCCGAGGCCGGAGAGTTGGCGTTTGGCACCGTTGACACGTTCCTGATCTGGCGGCTGACGGGGGGTGCATCCCATGTCACCGACGCCACGAATGCCGCGCGCACGATGTTGTATGACATTCACCGTGGCGCGTGGGACGCGGACATCTGTGCGCTGCTCAACCTGCCCATGTCGATGCTGCCAACCGTGCATGACAGCGCCGCCGACTTCGGTGTGACAGACGTGCTGGGCAGCCCGGTGCCGATCTTGGGCGTGGCGGGTGACCAACAGGCGGCCACCATCGGCCAGGCCTGTTTCCAGCCGGGCATGATGAAATCAACATACGGCACCGGATGTTTTGCACTGCTGAACACCGGCGACACCGCAGTGACCTCGCATAACCGGTTGCTGACGACGATTGCTTATCAGCTGGACGGCAGGCCGACCTATGCGCTTGAGGGCTCGATCTTTATCGCGGGCGCCGTGGTGCAATGGCTGCGTGACGGGTTGGGCATCATTGACGACGCCGCCCAGACCGGCGCGATGGCGGCTGATGCTGCGCCGGATCTGACGCTGGTGCCCGCCTTTGTCGGGCTTGGCGCGCCCTATTGGGACGCTGACTGTCGCGGTGCAATCTATGGGCTGACGCGCGCGTCCGGGCCGAACGAATTCGCCCGTGCGGCATTGGAAAGCGTTGGGTTTCAGACGCTTGACCTGCTGGATGCCATGCGCGCCGATATGGGGGGTTGCGCTGATGCGGTACTGCGTGTGGATGGCGGCATGACTGCATCGGACTGGACCATGCAGTTTCTGGCCGACATCACCGGCGCGCCCGTGGCCCGCCCTGTGGTCCAGGAAACCACCGCGCTGGGGGCGGCCTGGCTGGCCGGGATGCGGGCGGGAATTTACCCTGATCAGGCAGGGTTTGCCAAAACCTGGGCACTGGATCGGCGGTTTGATCCAGCGATGGACGGGGCAACCCGTGACACGCGGGTTGCCGTTTGGAAAGACGCCGTGAAACGCACGCTGTCTACGCATTGACCCGGCCCTGCGCGCAAGACAGGATGCGACCATGAGCAATGATTTCGACCTGACCCACCCTGCCCTTTCCGACCTGCGCCGCACGGCGCGTCGGCGCATACCTCAGTTCGCGTTCGAATACCTGGACAGCGGCACGGGGCGCGAGCTGGGCGTTGCGCGCAATCGCGTCGCGCTGGACGACATTCTGTTCATGCCCCAGGTGCTGCACGGGTTGATCACGCCCGATCTGACGCGTGACTTCATGGGCCAGACGTTCGACCTGCCCGTCGGCATATCCCCCGTTGGCATGTCCGGCATGATCTGGCCAGGCGCCGAGGTCACCTTGGCGAAGGCCGCGCGCACCGCGAATATCCCATACTGTCAAAGCACGGTGGCCGCAGCCGCGCCCGAAGACGTGGCCGATCACATCGGCGGCAATGGTTGGTTCCAGCATTACCCGGTCAACACACCCGAAATCCGGCGCGACATGTTGAAACGGATCAAGGACGCGGGCTTCAAAAAACTGATAATGACCGTCGATGTGCCGGGCGAAAGCCGGCGCGAACGGCAACGCCGCGCCCATGTGGCCATGCCGCCCAAGATGACCGCCAAGGTGGCGTGGCAGGTGGCGACCCACCCCCGCTGGGCGCTGGAGATGGCCCGCGTCGGCGCGCCGCGCATGCCGTTTCCCGAAAGCTATGTTGAGGCCTCGGGCCGCGATGCGTTCGTGCATGCGGGCCGGGTGATCCGGGGCTGGCCGGACTGGCAGTATCTGCAAGCGCTGCGCGATGAATGGGACGGCGATCTGGTGGTCAAAGGCGTGCTGCGCGCGGAAGATGCAACAGGCATGGTCGCCATGGGCGTTGACGCCATCTGGGTGTCAAACCACGCTGGGCGGCAGTTCGAAGCGGGTCCTGCCGCAATCGACCAACTGCCCCTGATCCGCGCGGCTGTCGGCCCCGACATGCCGCTGATTTATGACAGTGGCGTCGAAGGTGGTCTGGACATCCTACGCGCCATCGCGCGGGGCGCAGACATGGTGTTTCTGGGCAAGGCGTTCCATTTCGCATTGGCCGCCTTGGGCGCCCCCGGTGTCGACCACCTGTTGCACATCCTGCGCGCCGATATTGTGGCGAACATGTCCCAGATCGGCGCCACGCGATTTGACGATCTGGCGGCACGGCTGCATTTCACATCTCGACAATCGCGCCCTGTCGGTTAGGCTCGTGTCTTCCCCGGATCAGGCCGGGCCGACAAGTGCATGGAGGCACCATGAGATATCATACTCCGGCGAGCTTTGACGACGCCGTGGGCATTGCCGCGGACGCCACTGGCGTGACGCGGTTTCTGGCCGGGGGCACCGACGTTCTGGTGCAGCTGCGCGCCGACATCGTGACGCCCGACGATCTGATTGACGTGAAACACATTCCCGGCGTGCGCGACATCACGCAAAACAGTGATGGCAGCTGGGCGATTGGCATTGCCGTTGCGGGCGCCGAGATGACCGAATGCCCCGCGTTGATCGCCGACTGGCCCGGTGTGGTCGAAGGCATGGACCTGATTGGATCGACCCAGGTACAGGGTCGCGCCACGCTGGTGGGCAACCTGTGCAATGGATCACCTGCCGCAGATGCGGTGCCTGGCATGATTGCCGCGGGCGCTACGGTTTCGATCACCGGCCCCGATGGCAACCGCACGGTTGCGGTCGAAGACATTCCCACAGGCCCCGGCCGCACCGCGCTGAACAAGGGCGAAATGGTCACCGCAGTGAACATTCCCGCGCGCGGGGACAACGGGGGCGACGCCTATTTGCGGTTCATCCCGCGCACGGAAATGGACATTGCCGTGGTTGGCTGCGCCGTGAATCTGCGCGTCGATGGCGATGTGATCACCGAAGCCCGCGTGGCCCTGGGCGCTGTCGCGCCGACCGCCCGGTTGGTCGCAGATGCGGCCACGGCGATCATCGGCACGACGCTGGATGAGGGCGCGCTTGCGGCGCTGGCCGCTGCCGCCTCTGCCGCCTGCAACCCGATTGACGACAAACGCGGCACGATCGAATTCCGCACCCATGTGGCCGGGGTTCTGGCCCAACGCGCCGCGAAAATCGCATATGCGCGCGCGACCTGTGCAGGAGGTGAATAAATGACCCGTATCCATGTGAACACGACAGTGAACGGCGACAAGGTCGATTTCCTGGCTGATCCGCGCGAAACCCTGTTGGATTGTCTGCGCGACAAGGTCGGCATGACCGGCGCAAAAGAGGGCTGCGGCACCGGCGATTGCGGTGCGTGCAGTGTGACGCTGGATGGGCGGCTGGTCTGTTCCTGTCTGGTGCTGGGGGTCGAGGCCGAAGGCAAACAGGTCGAGACCATCGAAGGTATGGCCAATGGCGGCGAGCTGCACCCGTTGCAGCAGAAATTCATCGAATATGCGGCACTGCAATGTGGCATCTGCACACCGGGCATTCTGGTCGCAACCCAGGCGTTGCTGAAGAAAAACCCGGACCCGACCGAAGAAGAGGTCCGGTATTGGCTGGCTGGCAACCTGTGCCGCTGCACGGGGTATGACAAGATCATTCGCGCGGTGATGGACACGGCAAAAGACCTGAGGGCCGAAAAAGTCGGGGGGGACGTCTAATGGCTTTGGATAACAAGAGCGAATTCAAGTATATCGGCACCCGGCCCAACCGCCCTGACGGATTGGACAAGGTCACCGGCAGGGCGCGATATGGCGCCGACGCCTATGCGCCCGGCATGTTGCACGGCGCGGTTCTGCGCAGCCCACATGCCCATGCCAAGATCCTGAACATTGATGCCTCGAAGGCATTGGCGATGGAGGGTGTGAAGGCCATCGTCACCCGCAACGATTTTGCCAAGGGCCTGGAAGGCGACGACTGGGACCTGCTGGAAAACACCATCGCGGGCGAAAAGACGCTGTATGATGGTCATGCGGTGGCAGGCATCGCGGCGACCTCGGTTCTGGTTGCCAAGGACGCGCTGAAACTGATCGAGGTCGAATACGAGGTCATCCCGCATGTCACCGATGTCGACGCGGCCATGGCCGATGGCGCGCCGGTGATCCGTGAAGGCGCGGCCGACCATTCGGTGCCCGAAGGTCTGCACCCCAACGTCGTGCGTTATACCGAATTCGGGCGCGGCGACCTGGACGCGGGGTTCGCCGCCGCCGACATGGTGGTGGACCGCAGCTTCAAGACCGAAGCAGTCCACCAGGGGTACATCGAGCCGCACGCCTGTCTGGCCGATCTGGGCGCCGATGGGCGGGGCGAGCTGTGGTGCTGCACCCAGGGCCATTGGTTCGTGCGCCGTATGTGTTCGGCCCTGTTGGGGCTGGAAACCACACAACTGCGCGTCACCGCGTCAGAAATCGGTGGCGGGTTCGGCGGCAAGACCACGGTGTTCATCGACCCCATCGCGCTGGCGCTCAGCCGCAAGGCGGGCAAACCCGTCAAGCTGGTGATGTCACGCTCTGAGGTATTGAAAGCCTCCGGCCCGACGGCGTCCGCGTCGATGGACGTGAAAATGGGCATGACCAAGGACGGCAAACTGACCGCCGCCACCGCGTCATTCCGCATGCAAGGCGGGGCATTCCCCGGTGCGCCGATGGACATGACCACGATGCTGGCGTTCAGCTGTTATGCGCTGGACAATGTGCATCACGAAGGGTTCGACGTCATGACGAACCGCCCAAAACAGGCCGCCTATCGCGCGCCGGGGGCTCCCATGGGTGCCTTTGCGGTGGAAAGCGTGATGGACGAGCTGTGCGAGGGGCTGGGCCTGGACCCGATCGAAACGCGCCTGAAAAACGCCGTCAAGGAAGGCACGAAATCCGCCTTTGGTCCGCGTTACAAGGCGATCGGTTTGATCGAAACGCTGGAAGCCGCCCGCGACCATCCGCATTATTCCGCACCGCTGGCGGAAAACACCGGGCGTGGCGTTGCGTCCGGGTATTGGATGAACTGGGGCGGCGAAACCTCGGTGTCGCTGGCCATTGGCGAAGACGGCGCGGTGCAGGTTGGTGTTGGCACGCCCGATATTGGTGGCTCGCGCGCGTCCATGGCGTTGATGGCAGCCGAAGCCATTGGCATCCCGTATGAAAACGTGCGGGTGAACGTGCTCGACACTGCGGCGCTGGGCACCAATGAACCCAGCCACGGGTCGCGCGCGACCTATGCGTCCGGGTTGGCCACAATCGAGGCCGCCCGCGAAGCCATCGGCAAGCTGTGCCAACGTGCGGCCGACAAATGGGGCATCGACGCGGAAGCGGTCGAATGGAAGGACGGCGCAGCCTATCCCTCGGGGCCGAACGCGGGCGATTTCGAACCGCTGTCCATCGCCGACATTGCGGGCGAAATGGGGTCGACCGGCGGGCCGATCACCGGTCACCATGACGCCAGCCCAACGGGATTTGGCGGCAGTTTCGGCACCCATATTGTGGACGTGCATGTCGATCCCGATACCGGGCGCAGCACGGTCAAACGCTATACGGTCATTCAGGATGCGGGCAAGGCGATCCACCCGTCCTATGTCGAAGGCCAGTTCCAGGGCGGCGCCGCCCAAGGCATCGGCTGGGCATTGAACGAAGAATACGTTTATGGCGAAGATGGCCGTTTGCAAAACGACGTGTTCCTGGATTATCGCATCCCGGTCGCCTCCGACCTGCCGATGATCGACACGGTGATTGTCGAGGTCCCGAACCCCGGCCATCCGTACGGTGTGCGCGGTGTCGGCGAAACGGGTATCACGCCGCCCCTGCCCGCGGTCGCCAACGCGATCAGCCATGCCACGGGCCACCGTATGACCCGCCTGCCCATGTCGCCGCCGCGCGTGTTGCGCGCGATCCAGGGCAAAGGCATCAGCTGATGGTCGCCGTGAACCTCTGGTCCGGCCTGCGCCGTTTTACGGGGGGGGCCGAGGTGGTCGAGGTCGAGGCCGCAACCGTCGCAGAGGTTCTGAAAGCATTGGTCGAGGCCCACCCGGGCCTTGACCCTGTCATCAAGGCGGGCGTGTCCGTCGCCGTGGACGGCGAGATCGTCCAACGCGCGCTGAACCACCCGATACAACCCGACAGCGAAGTGTTCCTGTTACAACAGTTCAGGGGCGGCTAGCCGCTTTTGGCAGCAGCCACCAGCGCCTGACCAAAGGCTAGACCGCCGTCATTTGCGGGGATGTCAGAATGGGTCAGGACCGGCACGCCTTGCAGTGCTGCCAAGGTGCGTTCCATCAAGAATGTGTTTTGAAAACAACCGCCTGACAGGGCGACGGCCTTGGCCCGCCCGCCGTCCACCAGGGCGCGGGCAGCTGCGGCAAAGGCCTGGGCCAGGCTCTCGTGAAACCGTGCGGCCAAGACCTCGGACGGCTCACTTGAGGTTGCAAAAGCCTGAAACATCGGCGCGGGATCAAAGCCCGGCATGGGCCAAGGTTCGACTGGACCAGCCTGCCGCGCCAGGGTCTCAAGCCGCATCGCGGCCTCGCCTTCATAGGTCTGATCGTGCAGGCCCAGCGCAGCGGCAAAGGCATCAAACAACCGCCCTGTCGAACTGGACAGAGGCGCGTTCAGCCCCTTGGCGACAGCTTGGCGGATCAGGTCACGGGGATGATCGGGCAACAGGCGGTCGGCCAGATCACCCAGCCCGGCCTGATCCAGTCGCACCAACAGGTTGCGCCAGGGGTCGCGTGCGGCGGCGTCACCACCGGGCAACGGCGCGGGTGCCAAGTGGGCGATGCGGGTAAAGCTGCGATAGTCACCCAGCAACAGCTCTCCGCCCCATACGGTGCCGTCCGGACCATATCCAAGACCATCCAGGATGATCCCGGCGACGGGACCACCATCAATGGGCCACCGGGCATCGCCCAGACAGGCGGCAAGGTGGGCATGATGGTGCTGCACGCGGATCGGGTTCGAGGTCAACCGTTCGGCAACGCGGGTTGCGTGGAATTCAGGATGCAGATCACAGGCGATGCGGTCAGGGCGCGCGTCCAACAGCGCGGTATAGTCGGTGATGGCGGCCTCAAAGGCCTGCACTGTGGCGGTGCGGTCCAAATCGCCCAGGTGATGGCCCAACATCGCGCGCCCGTCGCGCAGCAGGCAGATCGCCGATTTCATCTGGCCACCCAGCGCCAGAACCTGCGGTGCGTCTTCGAACCCCGGCGGCAGAGCACGGGTGGCGGGCACCAGACCACGGGCGCGACGGATCACCATCGGGCCACGCGGGCCCAGCGCCATGACGCTGTCATCCAGCCGCCGGGCGATGTCACGGTTGTGGTCTAACACGGCATCGGCCCGAAGGTCGTCCGTGCTGATCGCCATGGGTTCGCCCGTGGCATTGGCCGAGGTCATGACCAGCGGCCCATCGACCGCCGCCAGCACCAGGTGGTGCAGCGGCGTTGCAGGCAGCATCCAGCCCAAGCGATCCAAGCCGGGGGCCAGGGTATCGGGCAGGGTATCGGGCAGGATATCGGGCCTGGGCAACAGAACAATGGGGGCGACGGGACTGGACAGCAAGATGCGGCCCTCGGCGGTCAGGCCACTGTGCTGATGGACCATCTGCAATGTGCCCATCAGGGCCAAGGGTTTGGTCGGGCGGGATTTCAGCCTGCGAAGGCGGGCGATGGCGGCAAGGTTGCGCGCATCACATGCCAGGTGGACCCCCCCAAGCCCCTTGATCGCCACCAGCCCGCCGGCTGTCAGCGCCGCAGCGGCCCGGGCAATCGCGTTGTGCGGATCGCCGTCGAGGCTCAGCTGCGGGCCACAGGCCGGGCAGGCGTTCGGTTGGGCGTGGAAGCGGCGGTCGGTGGGGTCACCATACTCGTACGTACAGTCCGGACACATGGCGAACCCGGCCATTGTCGTCTGGGCCCGATCATAGGGCAAACCGGTCAGGATCGTGAACCGCGGCCCGCAGTTCGTGCAGTTGGTGAACGCATAATCCTGACGGCGGCCCGGGGTGGTGATGTCGTCCAGACACGTCGGGCAGGTCGCCATGTCGGGCACGATCCCTGCCTGCACGGCGCCCCCCCGGCTGGGCAGAATGGTGAACCCATCGGCAAGGGGCCCGGCGTGGGGTGTCCGTGTCAGCGTATCAATGCGCGACAGCGGTGGTGCCTGTTTGCCCAGCGCGCGCACGAAGGCGTCGATCTGCGCCCCTCTGGCCAGAATGGTCACACCTGCCGCATCATTCCAAACCTGCCCGCACAGGTCGTACCGCTGCGCCAGGCGCCAGACAAAGGGGCGAAATCCAACCCCCTGCACCTGTCCTGTTATGCAAATTTGCTCGGCCATGGCTGAGTTCCGATCCGGGCGCTACTCCGGCAATCTGCGACGCGCAACGATGGCCTCATGGAACGCCACATCGGGGGCAAGGATGTCGCGCATCCTGTCCTGAAAGGTCTCATAGGCCGCCGTAATCTCATCGCGGTTCGGGTTTACATTCCACGGATCCTGCAACTTGCTGGGCAGCCCCGTGGCCTGCATCAGGGCCAGAAAGTCCGCATTGAAATTCTCGGTCATACCGATGAAGTCCAGGTTCTCCAGGGCGCTGTCGATCGTTTCCGCCACCGAGGCCTCTGGATGGGGCCGCAGATAGTCGAGCTGCTTGTTCATCTCTCCGGGCGTCGACAGATAGCTGTCAAAGGTCGGGTAATTGGCCAGAAATTCCGCCTGCGAAGTATGGGTCTGCGAAATGCAGTAGAAATAGTCCGACACCGTGCGCCAGATCGGGTCGCGTACGAATGTGACCAGCGTCACCTGATCGCGCAGGGGCGCCAGAACCGGGGTAATGTCACGATACCGATAGTGGCCGGACATGACCTGCATGCCGTCATTCAACAGGCCCGGCAACATCTGCTCGGCCTTCTGCCTCAGCCCATCAAAATGGCCGTCCCCCGACACGGGCTTATCACCCCCCAGAATGCGGTGTTTTCCCGCGTGTATCGCCCCCATGCTCCAGGCCAACTGCCGCCGGAGCGAGGATCCCGCCGTTTTCGGAATGTGGATCACGACGATTTTCTGGTGCACGGTGTTCATCCTGAATGATCAATTCGGTCACGGAAGTCTGACCGCCCAGCGCGATTTTCACAAGAGTTTGATGCCGCTTGCGAAATTGACACAGAAAGAAGTTGACCTTTGCACCCCAGACACGTTCATTTCTGTCAAATTCTCAATCTGCACCGCAGAGGGGAAATGATGAAACGTATTCTTGTTACAGGGGCTGCCGGATTTCTTGGCTCGCATTTGTGCGACGCGCTGGTACTGGCACAGGCGACGGACGCACGGTTTCTGCTGGCCTCGACCTCGGAAATCTATGGTGGCCCTGACGTGCACCCACAGCCCGAAAGTTATTGGGGCAATGTCAATCAGATTGGCCCGCGCGGCTGTTATGACGGAGGCAAACGGATCGCCGAGACACTGACCTTTGATTTCCACCGCCAGCATGGGTTGGACGTCCGGGTCGTGCGGATCTTCAACACCTATCGTCCGCGCATGAACCCGACCGACGGGCGTGTGGTTTCAACTTATATCGACCAGGTTTTTCGCAGCCAGGACATCACCTTGTTCGGCGATGGTTCGCAAACCCGGTCGTTCTGCTATTACTCAGACATGGTGGATGGGTTGATGCGCATGATGGCGGCGCAAAACACCATCGGCCCAATCATTTTAGGCAATCCCGAGGAGGTCGATATGCGCCAGTTTGCAGACATGATCCTAACGAAAACGGGGGCGCGTTCCAGGGTCGTGACCCGCGCTTTGCCGCAGCACGATCCAAAGCAACGCCGCCCGGACATTTCCAAGGCCCAGGCGGTGCTGGGCTGGAGCCCGTCCGTCACGTTGGACGACGGGCTGGCCAGAACGATTGCGTCTTACATTCAGTCCGAAAAACCGGCCAGCGCGCAGGTGTCAGCATGACCCGTGTGATTGTCTTTGGTGGCGCGGGCTATATCGGCAGCCACACCTGCAAACAGCTCAAGGCGAACGGGTTTGACCCGGTGGCCTTTGACAACCTCAGCGAAGGCTATGCCGATCTGGTGAAATGGGGCGACCTGATCGTTGGTGACATCCGCAACCCTGCGGATCTGTCGGCCGCGCTGGACCGCGTCAAACCCGTCGCCGCGATCCATTTCGCCGCGCACGCCTATGTTGGTGAAAGCGTTCTGGACCCCGGCAAATACTATGACAACAATGTCGCAGGATCGCTGAACGTGGCCCAGGCCTTGCGGGCGGCGGGCAATGTGCCGGTGATTTTTTCGTCGTCCTGCGCGACCTATGGCATGCCTGACAGCGCCCTGATCAGCGAGACCACGCCACAGGCGCCAATCAACCCCTACGGGCGCACCAAGTTGATGGTCGAACAGATATTGCGCGACTTTTCGACCGCCTATGATCTGCCTTCGGTCTGTTTGCGGTATTTCAACGCCTGTGGCGATGATGCCGACGGCGACACGGGCGAGGCGCATCGTGACGAAACCCACCTGATCCCGCGCGCCATTCTGGCCGGGTTGGGGCGGCTCGATGATTTCTGCGTCTTTGGCGATGATTATGACACGCCGGACGGCACTGCGGTGCGGGACTACATCCATGTGACCGACCTGGCCCAGGCGCATGTCGAGGCCTGCCATTATCTGCTGGGCGGCGGCCAGACCGATCAGTTCAACGTCGGCACCGGGCGCGGCTATTCGGTGCAAGAGATCATCAGCGCCGTGACGCGCCACCTGGGCTGTGACGTGCCGTACCGGACCGAGGCACGGCGCGCGGGGGACCCGGCGTCTTTGATTGCGGATGCCACCAAGATACGCACCCGTATGGATTTTCACGCCACACATTCGGATCTGGACAATATCATCGCGACCGCAGTTGCCTGGCACCGACGCGATTGGTCGCCCGCATCGGTGGCGGGGGCCTGACATGTTGGCAGGCTTGCCCAATCTCGCTCAAAAACACGCCGGTTTCTTTGACACCAACGACATCCGCAGGCGATTTCAGCTGAGCGGCGTGATGGCTGACGCAGACCTGATCCAGTCTCTGTTGGACCCGGCCAACACAACTCCCTTTGCGCCGAACTGCATCTTTGATCCAAAGTTCTACGCCCGCGCCCATGGGGTCACGACAAACCCGATCCGCCATTACCTGGAACAGGGCGCACAGGCCGGGCTTGCCCCGAATGCGCTGTTTGATCCAGCGTTTTTCTTGCGCAATGCTGGTGCCTTGGCAGACGACCACCCCAGCCTGGTTTCATTTGCGCTGAGCCGTTTGGGCACCGATCTGGTGGCGTTCCATCCATTCATCGACATGGATTTCATCCAGGCCGCACATCCCGACAGGGACATGGCCGATTTACAAGCTCGGCTGTTTCGCGGCGCATTGCAGATCGACCAGCCCCACCCGCTGTTCGACGTTGCCCACATCCGCACCATCGCGGGGCGCGAAGATTTGGATTTGCCCGCAGCCGTCAACTTTTACTGGTCCTGCGGGCGCGATATCGCAACCCATCCGCTGTTTGACATCGCGCATTACCAAAGCCAGCTGAGCGCCGATGCGGGCGTGCGCCATTCGGTTTATCATTACCTGACCCGTGCAAATCCCCCGTCGCCCCACCCGTTGTTGGGCGCCGAATTTTATCGCAACCAGGTGCGCGCGACGCTGGGGGATGCGCCAGCCCGGGCGATGGAACATTTCCTGACCAAGGGCCAACCGCTGGGCCTGGACCCGTCGCCGTTTTTCGTGACACGGTTCTATCAGGCCCAATCGGGCTGTGGCGATGATGCGCTGCGCCACTATGTTGAAGGTGGCCACACGCGGTTCGCGCCCCATCCCCTGATCAATCAGGCCGCCGCGCGCCTGGTCCTGCGGGCGACTGATGAACCGCGGCCACTGGCGCAGGTTCTGGCGCAATCCCCGGCCAAACTGCCCCAGGATGTCCTGCCGGATTTTGATGCGGATTTTTACGGCGCGGTTGTGGACAAGCCATCCGCCGCCCCAGCGCAGTTGCGCGACCAGTATTTGCGCACGGGGTTTACGAACGGAGGCCGCCCCAACGGGCTGTTGTCCATTCCCTATATTCAGGCGCAATGCTGCGCGGCCGGGTTGGACAGCAGCCCCCCCGTTCGCACGTATTACCTGAACGGTTGGCATCGCCGCCCCAGGCTGTTGCTGGCGCTTGAAACGCTGGACGACAATGATGCCAACCGCGGTTGGTTGGCGCTGTGCCGCAGCCAGATGCACAGCGCCACGCCTGAGATCATCGTCGTTGCGCCGCAAGACGGGCCGCTGTCCGGGGCGTTCAGCGAGGTGGCGCATCTCTGGCCCCTGGCACAGCCCTCTGCCGACGCGGTGCCAATGGCGCAACTGGCGCAATCCGGTGAACGCCTGCGTGACATTCTGAGGGCAAATCCGCCGGTTGCGGCTTTGGTCGAGGCAAACAATTCGCTTACACTGGCACAGGTTCTGGCAGATCCCCGCACCCCGATGATCGCCCATGGCGACAGGGGGTTAGGCCGCCTACCGCCGCAGGACCTGACCCGGTTGACGCAGATGGCTGACCATGTGCTGTGCGGCTCGACCCAGGTGACATCCTTGTTGGATCCCCTACTGGCTGACAGGCCGGGCAAGGTGACTGCGGGCTTTCAGGTCCAGGCTCCGACCCGGAAGCGCGACGCCTGCGCACCGTCCCAGCGCGCCAAAACGCGTGCGCTTTTGGGCCTGCCGGATGATCAGATCATCATCGTGGCAAGCGGGGCGTTGGATATCGACAACGGAGTGGATCTTTTTGGGGCGCTGGCGGCCCATTGCCTGCGCCAAAACACCTTCGAGGGCATTACGTTCCTGTGGCATGGCACAGGCGCGCAATATGTCCACACGCCGTTTTTCTATGCCCAGCATTTCGTGCGCACCGTGGCCCCGGCGAACCGGCTTCGCATCATCGCAGACCCCGATCTTGCAACGGTGCTGGAGGCTGCGGATATCTATCTGAAATTTGGTCGTGATGGCGCGGCGCATGGCGGCATTCACGAGGCCGCCGAGGCCGGTTTGCCAATCCTGGTGACGCAAAATCACGCGCAGGCCGCAGACCTGCCGGGGGTTACGCAGCTTGCCCCCTTCGACATGGACGGAGCGCGCGACGCTTTGGCCGCCCTGATCACCGCCCCCCAAGCGCGCGGAGCAAGGAGCCCTTGCGCGCAGCGGTTTGGACCAGCTTGGCGCCCGCCCGGGCTTTGACATGCTGTTGAAGGAGGCTCTGGCAACCGTCGCCCCGGCGCTCCGGCTACAGCCCATCATTGCCACCACCGCGCCGCGCCACATGCTGCTGGCCGTGAACGGCGACCTGTATCGTGATACCTTCGTCCCGCTGGGACAGGCGGGTCACTATGATGGCCTGGCCACCACCCAGATCGACAGCCTGGCGCAGGTGGTCGACAGTGTGCCACAGGATCTGCGCACGCCACTTTTGACCATGGGCTGTGACCGGATCACGGTCTTTCCCGGCTGTCAGGGTATGACACTGAGAACGCCCGAACCCTTTGACCATGCCACATGGCTGGTCGAAGGCCAACTGGCCGAGCTGAGCGAGCTTTATCAGCTGGGATTGGCCTTTGATCAGATCCTGGTACGCAAGCCTGCACTGGTCAGCGAAATGTCAAACCTCAACCCGCGCATCGCGGCGGTGATGACCGTTCTGGACAAGCACCCATCATGAAACACAGATTGCGCAAACTTGGCCTTGGGCGGATCAAATCCCCCCGTGCGGCACCCGATCAGCCCCCCCCGCCGGGCCAGTATGCCAGCGTGTTCGACCCCGTTTTCTATTGCCAGGAAAACCCGGACGTGGTGGCGGCGGGCCTTGATCCTTTGGCGCATTTTCACGCCTATGGTTTGGGCGAAAACCGCCGCCCCAGCGCCTGGTTCTCCGAGACCTATGTGCGCAACAGCCTGCACCAACAGTCCCTCAGCGACCAGACCGCGCTGGAGGCCTATGTTGCCTCGGACATGTCGCGAAAACCGCGCCTGATCTTTGTCAGCCATGAGGCCTCGCGCACAGGGGCACCCGCGATTATCCTGCGTTTGCTTGAGATTTTCAGCACCAGCGGCGCGTTCGAATGCTTTTCGATCCTTGATACAGGGGGCGAACGGCTGGTTGAATTCGAGGCCCTGTCCCACACGCATGTCATGTCCGCCCCCTGGAAAAGCGCTGAGTATTCGGATGCTGCCGCCTTTCAAGAGCTGTCCAGCCTGCTCCATCCCGGTGGGATATTCGCGAGCAACCCGCCGCTCAGCGCGCTGGTCAACAGCGCCAGTTCCCATTGCGTCGGACAGCATCTGGCGACACTGAATATCCCCGTCGTGTCGCTGATCCACGAAATTGCGGCCTATTACGACCAATCCGTCTTTGAAGGAATCTATGCCTTTTCCGACAAGATGGTGTTCCCGTCTGATTTCGTAAGCAAAGCGGCGCACCAGCATTGCGATATCGACACGCCCAAGACCCTGGTGCGGGGGCAGGGTCTGCTGGAGGACGATTTCGGCACATTGGATCGCGACCATTGTCGCCGCCTGCTGCGCGAGGAATTGGGGATCGAAGACGATGCCTTTGTCATTCTGAATGTCGGCACACTGGACATGCGCAAAGGGGTCGACCTGTTCGTCGATCTGGCCAAGCTGTTTGCCGATCGCGGGCACCAGTCACGCCCGGTCTATTTCGTCTGGTACGGGGCCGAGCATCCGCATTTCACCTATGCGCGGGACTTTGTGGCGCGCCACGGTCTGGGCGGCCAAGTACGGATCATGCCGCCGACAGCGGAAATCGAACAGGTGTTCCTGGGGGGCGATCTGTTCTTGCTGACCGCCCGCGCCGACCCGTTCCCTTGCGTGATACACGAGGCAATGGCCTGTGGCCTGCCCGTCATTGCCTTTCGCGATGGCGGCGGCGCGCCCGAACTGGTGGGCCAGGATAGCGGCACAATTATCGACATGGCGAATTTGCCGAAACTGGCGGATGTGATCCAACGCTATCTGGACGACCCGGACCTGCACGCCCAACACGCGCAAAATGCCATGCAGAAAATCAGACGTGACTGGAGCTATCACAGCTATCAGCAGGATATTTATGCCCTGCTGCGCGACAGCGCTAAGGACCAGAAACGGAACTGGCCGGTCATGACCCGGCCTGCGCCCCCCGACCACCTGGTGGTCATGCAGGGTGGTCCGCAGGACATGGCTGCGCTGACTGCGCTGCACCACGATCCTGAAAGCGGAGCCTTGACGGTTGCCTTGATCGACGGGCGTTTTCGCAGTGACATTGATGCGACGATCACACAGCTGCGCGCGCTGGGGCTGCCTTATCGCGTCCATCAACCTGCACAGGACACGGTCGAGGCCCGCGAGGACATTCTGGCACAGGTGTTGCGAAAGCCGCGCCCCAGACGGGTGACCCTGATCAATACGCTTCGGTATGTTTCTGCTAATCTGCTCAAGCCTCTGCCTTACCCAAAGACGGCAATTTGCACCGGCGAGACATTGAAGGCGCATGCTTTGTACCTGTGCATGCCCTATCTGGACCGGTTGGATCTGTCCGACTCTGCACTGCGCGTCCGGCTGATCACGATGAACCCTTCCGCCCAAGGCCGCGTAAGGCATATTGCGCCGCACCCGCCCCGGCAGACCTGATCTGACAAAGGAGATCCCCATGATATCCGATGACGCCCTTCGCCAAGAGATCGAGGCCATGGCCCCCTGGCATCATGACGTAGTCCTGCGAGACGGGCTGAGCACGGCGGCGCAGAAAAACACAGACGCGACTGGTCAGATCATCCAGAATTTCAGCTCATCGGCGTCCTTTGACCGGTCGACCCAGAGCCTTTTCCCGGAGGGGATGCAGGGGCGTAGCTTCCTGGATTGTGCCTGCAATTGCGGCGGCTACAGCTTTGCCGCCAAAGACCGCGGAGCGGGGCGCGTTTACGGCTTTGACGTGCGCGACCACTGGATCAACCAGGCGAAATTCATTCAGGAAAATCGTGACGCAGACAGTTCCGACATGCGGTTCGAGGTCGCCAAGCTGGACGCGCTGGCCCAGCATGACGCAATGTATGACGTGACCTGGTTCAGCGGAATATTCTATCACCTTCCGGACCCTGTGGCGGGGCTCAAACTGGCGGCTGATCGCACGAAAGAACTGTTGTTCCTGAACACCGCCTATCACCCCAACGCCCCGGAAGACCCCGAGGTTCCTGCGCTGATTTACAAACAGGAAGGCACCCAGCAGCTTATGTCAGGGGTTGATGGCCCCAGTTGGTTGCCCAGCGGCCCCCTGGTGTTGACGCGGCTGCTGAACTGGCTCGGCTTCCCTGAGACGAAAGTCTACTATTGGAAGTCGCCACCGACACAAGACGATGAGCAATCGGTCCCCGGGCGGATGGGCATCGTCGCGGCCCGCGACCCCGGACGCCTTGAAGGGGTGACGGAGGTCACACAGCCAACCGGGACTTACAAGCGCAACCGCACGGTCTTTGCCAGCAAAGCGGCACCCCCTGCGGCCACCAGCCCAGCACCGGCACATCGGCCCGAACGGTGGGAGGATGACCTTTCAGTCAACGCTTTGGACACACACCCTTTTCAAAACGGAGCACCGGTGTCGGACTGGCCCAAAGAGGCGTTCAAGGTCGTATCATCGGGGCGCGCGCCCGCCTGTTTGCAACAGCTGCCCTTGATGGAACTTGCCGCAAAGGACACATTGCCAATCCCGAATTCGCAAGATCGCGAAGGCTATGCGGTTGGCTATGACGAATGGTACTGGCTATCGGGTTTGCGCGATTACCACCTGGCAATGCAAGCGCTGCGTGACCATGGCGCGGGCGGCGACAGGTTGCTTGAAATCGGCTGCGCCTCTGGCCGTGTCCTACGCCATTTCGCGATGCAATCGGAGTTCAGCGAACTTTGGGGGACCGACATCAACCATCGCCACATTCGTTGGCTGAGCGACCACATGCCGCCAAAGGTCAAGCCGCTGACGATGCCCGCCTTGCCGGGCCTGCCGTGTCCGTCGGCAGAGTTTTTGGGTCCAGAGGTGGCCTAAACTAAGAGAGTGTTCG
>Ga0209121_10000314_pt1 | contig 51742 bp, 53 predicted proteins | sample Cruoilmetagenom3_FD_187292 | JGI IMG/M metagenome (GOLD analysis project Ga0209121, IMG submission 187292) | Oil polluted marine microbial communities from Coal Oil Point, Santa Barbara, California, USA - Sample 3 (SPAdes) (version 2) | ecosystem: Environmental > Aquatic > Marine > Oil seeps ... | reverse complement strand
CGCCTCAACCAGTGTGCGATAGCGCAGTATTCCGGCGGGCCATCGGGACGCCAGTCGGTCTGGGCCGCCAGCCAGTTTTGGCAGGCCTCGTGACAAGCCCCGGCGCGGCAATGGGCGACCATTGTGGCATAGTCTTCCGGGCTGAGCCGCCCTTCGGCCATCGCATCGGACGGGCTTACGCCAACCACCCGCGCCACGGACCGGGTCAGCCAGAAATGGCGGTCCAGGCCCTCAGAATGTCTAGCAGCTTCACCCATTCCAAGCCGATCCACGCCCTAAGCCGGACGTAAAGCAATGCCTCGTTTCCTTGCATTTGGTCATGGCAAATCCTTGCAAATCCTTGTTGGCCGATGCGGGTGCTTTCCAGTCTAGCACAGACAGCCTGCCTGGCTTTGACGCAAGTCAAATACCGGATCCGTCCAGCTGGCCGAGATAGGCCCTTACACAATCCTGAACCCGGCGAAACCGGTCACCACCCAGTTTTTTACCACCATACCAGCGCGTTACAATGATAAGATGATCCACCAGTTCGGCCCGTTCGAGCATCCGAAGGATCACCATTCCGGCCCCGGATTCACCGTCATCCGCCTTGAATGCGCCCGTCGCCAGATTTGCCGCCCAGCTGTTGTGGCTGGCCTTTGCATAGCTACGCTCGTGTTTCAGAAGGGTCACGGCCGCCTTGATGTCCGCGGGTTCACGCACCGGCGCGCCGCTGACCGCATAGCGCGATCCACGGTCGGTCAGGATCACGCCAAGCTGCCTGAGGCCAGGCGAACTCACTCTGAAACCCCAAGCCGGGCGCTGGTGCGGCGTACCGTTTCAAGCCGTTCGGCGTTGGGCGGGTGGGTGCCCAGGAACCGGTCGCCGGGATCAGGTATAGCCGTGAAGAACTGCGCGCCGATCAGCGGGTTGAAACCTGCCCGGTGGGTGATGATCGTGCCCAGTTCGTCTGCTTCCAGTTCGAATTCCTTGGAATAGGAACGCGCGCCAACCACTGCCCCCAGCTTTTGCGCCTCGGCGACATCTGCCGCACTGCCGCCGGTCAGGGTGGCCAGGCCGGCAAAGACCGCCGCCCCGGCGGCGGCGTGTTGTTCCTGCCGGGCCAGGTGGCCGGCAATATGGTGCGCGGCTTCGTGGCTGAGGATAAAGGCCAATTCGTCCGGGTTGCGCACGTCGCCAATCAGGGCGGCGGTGAAGGTCAGCACCGGGCGGCCCTGTTTGTCGACGCTCTGAAAGGCATTGGGTGCGGCCCGGCGATTGGGATCGACCACCACCAGAAAGTCACAGTTCACACCCTGCGTGCGGCGGCGGCATTCCTGCGCTGCAATGGGCTGTACGGCGCGCACCACCTCGGCGAATCCATCAACGGATGTTGCCGACAGGAGGGTGGCTGATTGCTCGGACGCACCGCCCGCAGGGGGCGGTGTGCCGGTCGAAGAGGTGGTGATTGTGACGTCACAGGCGGCCGGAAACAAGGTCAGGGCCAGGATCAGCCAACGCATCGGCAGGACTTTCGGCAAGTTGATTTCAAGCGGACAGTAGCACAGGGTTTGCCGGCTTCCAGCCCCGATCCGGGGTTTCGGGGATATGGCCAATGATGCTTGCATTGTCGGGGCTGGGGGGGCACTCTTGGTTTCATGTTTAGTATTGAACACGAATTTGACGCCACGGTGATTACATTGGTCGACGAAGGCAGCCTGCCGCTGCTTGAGGATGTGACGATCAACAGTTTTGCCGAATGCGTGACGCTGGAACAGCTGGATCCGCGCACCGAGAGGGTGCAGAAGATCACCTTGTCGCCCGAGCAGCTGAGAGATCTGGCCGCAGCGCTTGATCTGCCCGAGGGCGTGTATCAGCTGCGTAAAGAGCCGCCCGGCCAGTCCGGGGATCAGTCCGGGGAATAGACAAACAGTTTGTTCCGCGACGTTGCTCCGCGTTTGAGCCTCAGGTGAGAGGGTGCCACCCCCATTGAGGCGGCCAGCAGGGCGCGGGCGGCGGCGTTGGCTTTGCCATTTTCGGGGGCGGCTGTGACGCAGGCGCGGATTGTGTCGCCATCACGGGTCAGGCTGGTGCGGGCGGCTTTTGGCGTGACCCGCAAGGGGATTTCCGTGCCGGGGAGGGCCAGATCGCTGAGGTCGGGCAGGTCGCGGATTTTTGGTTTTGCCATGTTGGCAGTCTGGCGCAAAATAGTGATGGTGCGCCATGAGTTTTCTTGCCTCCGGCGGGGATATTTAGGGACCAAAGATGGGAGGGGCGAATGGCCACCGGGTTTTATTGGGACGAGCGGTATTTTTGGCATGGCGGGGGGAGTTACGCCTTTACCCTGCCGGTGGGTGGGTTGGTACAGCCGTTGGCGGCTGGTGGGCTGCCTGAAAACCCCGAGACCAAGCGACGGCTGAAGAACCTGATGGATGTCACCGGTCTGACGAAGGATCTGGAGGTACGCCGCGCGGATGAGGCCGAGAGGGCGGATTTGCTGAGGGTGCATCCGGCGGCCTATCTGGATGAGTTCAGGCGTCTTTCGGATGCCGGGGGTGGTGAATTGGGGCAACGCACGCCGTTTGCCGCCGGGGGCTATGAGATTGCCACCTTGTCGACCGGGCTGGCTGTGGAGGCCGTCCGGGCGGTGATGGCCGGGGAGGTCGCGAACGCCTATGCCCTGTCACGCCCGCCGGGGCATCATTGCCTGCCGGACTTTCCCAACGGGTTTTGTCTGTTGGCAAATATTGCAGTTGCAATCGAAGCGGCAAAGGCGCGTGGCGGGTTGGGTCGGGTGGCGGTTGTGGATTGGGATGTGCATCACGGCAACGGCACCGAAAGCATCTTTTACGAGCGCGACGATGTGCTGAGCATTTCCGTGCATCAGGAAGGAAATTATCCTCTGGACAGCGGCGGTATCGGGGATCGCGGGCGAGGGGCTGGCAACGGGTTTAACATGAACATACCGCTGCCGGCAGGGGCCGGGCATACAGCTTATCTGGCGGTGATGGACGACATCATCCTGCCGGCGCTGGAGCGGTATCGGCCTGAGCTGATTGTTGTGGCCTGCGGCTATGATGCCTCGGCGATTGATCCGCTGGCGAGGATGCTGGCCACGGCCGATACGTTCCGGCAAATGACATTGCGGGTGAAACAGGCGGCGGGCACCCTATGCGACGGGCGGTTAGTGATGGTGCATGAGGGAGGATACTCCGAGGTGTACGTGCCGTTTTGCGGCCATGCGACGATCGAAGCATTGTCCGGAAGTGCCATATCAGCGCCCGATCCGCTAAAAGAGGCACTGGACGAGCGCCAGCCTTCGGCCCGGTTTGACGGGTTTTTACGCGATGTTGTCAGGGATTTCGCCCGGGAGTTGTTGCCGGGTGCGTGACGCCGGTGCGTCCCATTCTTTTAGCCCGTCGGGCTGATCGAAAAAGCGCAAAATTTCATGGGGCTGCTGTTTTTCACTTCGGCCTAAAACTCGTCGCCGCGGGGCCCGCGGTAGTAATCCTTGCGGGCCTGTCGCTCTGCGCTTGTTCGTCCCGGTGGCGGGGCCAGCCCCGCAACCACCTCTGCCGCAGGGGCGTTGGAACCACCGGGGCTGCCGGTTGGGTCACATGCGGCAAGGCTGAACAAGGACAAGGCTAACAAACAACGCGCGAACAACATGGGCTTCTTTCGGGTTGAACCGGGGGCTTTGAGTGAGACTAGCATGTCCGCCTTGGGTTTCACGTCAAATGCGGTGAAGGTAACAGAGGATTTACCCTTGATAATCCCGGCCCTGTCACCGAGGTATGAAACACCAAAAGTAACAAGGTTTTACATATGCCCCCCCGCAATCAGGCCGCCCTTGAGTTTCTGCTGAGCCGCCGGTCGCGCCCGGCCAAAACGCTGGTCGCCCCGGCCCCGACAAGGGCTGAGCTGGCCCCGATTCTGACCGCCGCCGCCCGCACCCCCGATCATGGCAAGCTGGAGCCGTGGCGGTTCATCGTGATCGAATCCGGTGCCATGGCGCGGCTGGCCAATCTGGCCGAGGCACGCGGTGTCGCGTTGGGCAAATCGCCCGAGGACATCGCCAAAGGGCGCAGGCAGTTCGACATGGGCCATCTGGCGGTGGCGGTGATCGAGGTGCCGCAAGAGGCCGAAAAAGTGCCACCGATCGAGCAGAGCTATTCTGCCGGGGCGGTCTGTCTGGCGCTGCTGAATGCAGCGCTGGCGTCGGGCTGGGGGGGCAACTGGCTGTCGGGCTGGGTCAGTCATGACCGGGAATTCTGCGTGCAGGGGCTGGGCTTGGAGGATAACGAGCGCATTGCCGGGTTCATTCACATCGCCACCGAAGGGGCCAGGCCACCCGAGCGTCCACGCCCGGATCTGGCGGCCATGACGGAATGGGTAGAACAATGATATTAAAGGCATTCCTGCTGGCCCTGGCGCAGTTGGGTGACCCGCGTTTCCGACGTGTTCTGTTTCTGGGCATCCTTTTGACCATCGCTCTTTTGGTGGCCAGCTATGCGGGGTTGTTGTGGCTGGTGCATACGATGGTGGGCGAAGAATCCACGCTGCCGGTGCTGGGAGAAGTACGCTGGCTGAACGATCTGCTTAGCCTGTCGTCGTTCATTTTCATGATCGTGCTGTCGGTGTTTCTGATGGTGCCGGTGGCGTCGGCGATCACGTCGATGTTTTTGGACGAGGTGGCGCAGGCGGTCGAGGACCGGCATTATCCGGCCCTTGCGCCAGTCCCGGGGGTGCCGTTTGGCGATGCGCTGCGCGATACGATCAACTTCCTGGGCTTGCTGATCGGGGCCAACATCCTGGCAATTGTGCTGTATGTGTTCTTCGCCCCGGCCGCGTTGTTCATCTTTTGGGGGCTGAACGGGTTCCTGCTGGGGCGGGAATATTTCACCCTTGCGGCAATGCGCCGGCTTGGCCGGGACGGGGCAAAGGAGTTGCGTTCCAAACATACCGGCACCATCTGGCTGGCCGGGACGCTGATGGCGATCCCCTTGTCGGTGCCTTTGGTGAATCTGCTGATCCCGATTTTGGGGGCCGCGACATTCACGCATGTCTATCATATGCTGGACGAGCGGGGATGATCGGGACCGGACGCGAATTTCTGCAATCAGCCCTGATCGGACGGCCTTATTCCAATCTGCGCAGCGCTTTGCCAACCCATTCAGGTGTCGGCTTCAGGGTCGCGTCACGCAGATTGGCGCGTATATCTTCAGGCAAGGCCGCCGCCGCCGATGCGCGGGTGTCATAGTGCAGCAGCATGCATTCGAACGTCGCGCATTCGGTTGTGTCGACCCACATGGTGTGCCCGACATGCAGACGCTTGGCGTCCACCCCCAGCACTGCGGTTTCGATCGACAGGGTCGCCGGCGCGCGCACCTCGGCGACATACCGCAGATGCGTCTCCAGCGTGTAGAGCGCGCAACCCGTTTGGTCGAAATATTCCCTGCCGATCCCAAAACGGTCCTGTAGCTTCCAGGTCGCGTTGCTGAACGGCACAAGATAATAGGCTTCGTTCAGATGCCCATAGGCGTCCAGCCAGCCCTGCTGAAGCGGCTCTTCGTGCAAGCGGAATGTCGACATGGCGTCACCGATCAGGACGGTTTGGAAAATACGACCAGCTTGGTCATCGCGGGGATCAGGTTGTCGACCAGATCAACCTCGAACCCTATCCTTTTCGACGTTTCCGTCAGCCACCCGACCGAAAGCGAGCGGGCGTCGGGGGTGAACGCCATATGCTGCAATTGCCAAAGTGCCGCAAGGGCTGGCCCGCGCCGGTGCTCTTCGACCATGAAATCATGCACCATCAGCTTGCCACCGGGCACCAGCGCCTCAAAGGCCTTGGTCAACAGGTCTTCTACGTTTTCGCCCGGCACGCCACTCATCAGGTACGACATCAGGATGGCATCCTGACTGCCCGGCCACTGGACCTCGACGGCGTTTCCGGGAATGTAGCGCACGCGATCGACCAGGTCAGCTTCGGAGATAAAGCGCCAACCGATCTCGGCCACGTTCGGAAAATCAATGATGGTCGCGTGCAGGTTGGGGTATTCCCGGCACAGGCTGATCGTCATCGCACCGGTTCCGCCGCCCACATCCAGAAGACTGGTTGCATTGGCCAGATCCACCTTGCGCGCCAATGTCCGCCCCGGCCCAAGCGACCCGGCGTGCTGGCTTTCGGAATAGACCGACGCCTGTTCTTCGTCCGTCATCCAGTGTTTGTATGACGCAATCGCATCGTCGGACAAATCGCCCTTCATCACCGCGTTGAGCTGAAGCAGGAACGGGTACATCTGCTGGTCGATCTGATAGCGCAGGTAGTCGCCAAAATCGTATTTCGATTGCTTGGACAGAAAGCTTTGGGCCGCCGGAGAGTTCTGGATCTTCTTGTCATCGCAGATGGTAAGCAGACCAACACTGGTCAGCGCCGTCGTCAGCATGACGATACGGTTGATCGGGATGCCGGCAATCCCGGCCAGTTCCTCAGCCGATTTGGGTCCGTCTGCGAGCGCAGAAAAAAGATCAACATGCAGCCCGGCAAACATGGCTTTGGACGCCATGAAACCGAATGCTATCGACGAAAGATCCTCCGCAGTTTCAATTGTCTTGTCACTGGGCGGCACTATGTCTTGGGTCAGCATGCTGTCTTATCTTCTTTCCGGGTTTTTGTGATTAGATACCAAACATACACTGCCGGTGCTGCAGCGCAACATGGGGGCCAGGATCGCGAGGGAGTTTTGTGCCGGCAACCTGACTTTGGTCGGTTTTGCGGCAAAAGCAGGTTCTGCGTCCTCGGTTGAAAACGCGAGGTCGCAAAGTGCCGGGACCGGACTCTCAATTGCTGCGGCCCAATGACAGAATTGTCCGCATGGCGGAGGTCGGGGCTCATCGCCGCGAACGGCAACTCTCTGCGCTGCCATTCCAAAGAACAGATCGCACCATCAAAACTGGTATTCCCTAGTCATCCCGCCCAGCGCAGCCAGATTTCCGGCGAGGCGCGGAAAACATTCAGGTCAACCTGACCGTCAATGCCGGGCACGATACCTGTGCCGGTATATTGCCAGAAGGTCCAGTAGGCCCCCGGATAGACCTGCCTTGGATGCCCCGCCACCGAGCGCAGCCAGAATTCAGTGTGCCTTAGCCTGCCGATCCCTGTCTCGCGATAGAAATCCACTGTCGTATAGATCACCGGCCGGCGGCCATAATGCGCCTCAAGGATATCGGCGAACCGCTTCGCCTCGGCCCGGACCTTTGCCCCGTCAGGCCGCAGTTTGCAGGTCTTCGAACGCGGGTTCCATTCCATATCCAGCACATGCGGCAGCGCCGTGGCATCGCGCGGCACATGTTTGATGTACCAGCGCGCCTGCTCGGCGGCGGGGCGGCAGAAATAGAAATAGTGATAGGCCCCGCGCCGTACCCCGGCCGCTTTTGTCCCCTGCCAGTAGGTCCGGAACTTCGGGTCGGCCACATCGCCGCCTTCGGTGGCCTTGATATAGGCAAACGAAACGCCGGCTGCTTTGGCCTGAGACCAGTCAATGTCGCCCTGCCAGCGTGACACGTCGATGCCATGGATGGGATAGGATTGTGGCCCTCGACCGGTCCATTTATGCGGATCGCCGTCGCCGAATTTGGGGTAGCTGACCAGCGCCGCAAGGGCTGCAGGATTGGCGAGATCCGGCGTGGGCACCGGTTCCGGTTCGGGTCGCCCGCAACCGGTTACAAGGATGCCAACAACGATCATCCGGGCCAGATGGCGCAAACCGGTCCTGGCCCGGTTTCGGCGGTCCCGCCGGCCCATTCAGCCGGTCCAGTCCAGATCCGATACGCTGATCCAGCCCGACAGGATGATTCCGGCAATCGCCGCCCATAGTATTGTGGCGATTATGGTCGTGAAGATCACCTTTTTCTTCAGGTGATGATGCTCGGGGGCACCGGCCTGGGTGCCGGGTACCACCTTGCCCAGATCACCTTGCGTCTTGATCCGGATCGGCAGCGCAATAAAGAAGGTCATGAACCAGATGACCGCGTATAAAACCAGTGCCGAGGTGATCGCCATTGTCGGAATTCCTTGTCAGAAGGGCTTTGGCCCAGGATAGACGATGGCTCAGACCTGTTCCAGTTCGATCAGGCAGCCGTTGAAATCCTTGGGGTGCAGAAACAGAACCGGCTTGCCATGCGCGCCGATTTTCGGCTCGCCGCTGCCCAGAACCCGCGCGCCGGACGTCAGCAAATGATCGCGCGCGGCGATGATGTCGTCGACCTCGTAACAGATGTGGTGCATGCCGCCGGACGGGTTCTTGGCCAGAAAACCGTTGATCGGGCTGTCATCGCCCAAAGGGTAAAGCAGCTCGATCTTGGTGTTGGGAAGTTCGATGAACACCACCGTAACGCCGTGATCCGGTTCGTCCTGCGGTGCGCCGACTTTGGCACCAAGGGTGTTGCGGTATTGCGCCGAGGCGGCCTCAAGGTCGGGGACGGCGATGGCGACATGGTTCAGACGGCCAATCATGGCAATTCTCCTAATTTGGACGGTTTGGCCTGCTTATGCGCGCGGGCGCTCAAGAACAAGGGCATCAAAATGTTTCGTCGCCCGTTAACGGTGTGTTAGCCATCACCGGTTAGCTTCTATCCTGTCTGCTGAGGAGAGGAGATTGCCGTGGATGACACCGACCCGTTTACCGCAAGATATCAGATACCTACACCGAATCGCCCGCTGCTGGGACTGACTATTCTGGTGGTCGAGGACAGTCGCTTTGCCTGCGAAGCCATGCGCCTGCTGTGTTTGCGAAGTGGCGCGCGGATCCGCCGGGCCGATTGCCTGAAATCGGCACGACGGCATTTGCAGACCTACCGACCGTCGGTCATCATTATCGATCTGGGGCTGCCGGACGGATCGGGCGAGGATCTGATCGAAGAACTGGCCAATACCGTGCCGCGGGTTGGGGTGATTCTGGGGACTTCGGGCGATGATTTCGCCGAAGACGCGGCGATTGCTGCCGGGGCGGACGGATTCCTGGCAAAACCGGTGTCGTCGCTGGCCACGTTCCAGCACGAAATATTGTCTCGTCTGCCCGCAGACCGCCAGTTGTTGGGGCCACGCATTGTGATGGATGAAGATATCCACCCGGATCTGATGGCTTACCGCGATGACATGGCACATGTGGCGGATGTGCTGAACGAACAGAACGACGGCAAGATTCTGGATTACGTGGCGCAATTTGTCGGCGGGGTGGCGCGCAGTGCGAAGGATTCTGTTCTGGCAGATGCGGCAGAGCGGCTGGCACACGCGTGCGCCGCAGGCGAACCGGTGGGACCGGACACAGCGCGCATAGCCGGGCTGATAGAGGAACGTCTGCAATACAGAAAGGCGATATAAGATGTTCGCGACTTTTTTTATTCCAATGTGCGCCCTGGCGATTTCGCTCTACGGTCAGGCGCGGCTTGTAGCGCGAAAAATCCGCCGCCACCGCACCCAGTGCAAGGTGCCACCGGCACAGGATCTGGTGCTGGGGCATAGCGACGGCCACCGGGCATTGGGTTTCAGGCCTTTGGTCCCGCCGCTAAAGACCCGGGTCTGAGGCAACCCGAACCAGTCCGGTCAGCTTGCTGAGGCTTTCGATCTGACGACCCGCGTTGTCAAAATTGGCCGGATCAAGCCAGACCCGGAACGCTTCACGCAGGGCAGGCCATTCACTGTCGATAGCGGCAAACCAGGCGGTGTCACGGTTATGTCCCTTGACCACCAAATGCTGGCGGAACACGCCCTCATAACTCAGCCCAAGCCGTTGCCCGGCGCGGCGCGAGGGGCGGTTCAGGGCGTTGCATTTCCATTCATACCGGCGATACCCGGCCTCAAATGCCCAGCCCATCATCAGCGCCATCGCCTCGGTCGCGGCGCGGGTGCGTTGCAGGCAGGGGGCAAAGTTGATGTTGCCCACCTCGATCGAGCCCATTTCGGGCGCGATTCGCAGATAACTGGCCACGCCGCCAATCTCACCGGTTTCCAGATTGTGAATGGCATAGAAAAAATGCCCTTTGTCCGCCACCGTGTCACTGACCCAACGGTGATACTGGGCCACGGATGAAAACGGGCCGTATGCCAAATAGTCCCACAAGGCGTCATGCCCGGCATAGGCGCGGAACAACAACGCGGCATGGGCATCCGCCGACAAAGGTTCAAGCCGGGCATAGCGCCCCTCCAGCACCTTGCCCGAAGGGGCCGGTGGTGGGGTCCAGTCGGGCACAGGCAAGCCGGCCGGGCGTTCTGAGTTCAAGTCTGACATGGGCGACACCTGTTGGTGCAAATCTGACGATTCGAACCACCAGCCTTTTTATTATGCATCAACTTATCAAACATTTGAATGACTTGCGCAACAATCCTGCGACCCGGTGGAGAGATTCAAGTGTTATGGTCGAACTACTGGGCCGATACCCGCGCCTCGCCAGGCCCGAGATCACAGCATCAGCCCCGGATCCCGGCCCATTTGCAGGCCGGGGAAAACCGCGCTTTCAAGCGTTTGCCGGTCCAGCCCGGTCATTGCCCGCATAATCCAGGCCGCCGGGGCGCGCACATCGCTGGTCGGCATCAGGTCGCGGCGCGCATAAAGCGAGGCCTCGTCAAGACCCGGCCAATCGCCCAGCACCCGCCCGCCACGGATCGCCCCGCCTGCCAAGACCATCGCCCCGCCGGTGCCGTGATCGGTGCCGCCCGTACCGTTCAGGCGCACGGTGCGGCCAAACTCGGTCATCGCCACAATCGCGGTCTTTTGCCAAATCTCGCCCTCCAGCCGCTGCTGAAGCGACACGATTGTGTCGGACAGCCGTGTCAGCGCCCCTTTCAGCGCCCGGTCCTGACGGTTATGCGTATCCCAGCCATTGATCGAAAACGATGCAATCCGCGCATCGCCGCGCAGTTGTCGCGCGGCGAATTCGGCGTTCTTCAGGTGCGCCTGACCGCGTTTGCGGCGCGGCACCGCCATTTTCCCCGGACCCGAGGCGTTCAGAACGCGCCGGTCACCCGACAGCATCAATGCCTCGGACAGGGCGGCGTGAAAGGCCGGGTCATCCTGCATCACCATCTCGGCCAGCCGGACCGCCTGTGGGGTCATCTCAAGATTGGCGTCGGGTGACCAGTCGGCCACCGGGGCAGGGCCGTCCAGCAGCTTCATCTCGCCGTTGCCGATGGCAAAGGCCGTCTGTCCCTCGATGCCAGGCAGGCTTTGCAGCATCCGGTTCAGCCACCCGTCGCGGACCCCGGCAAGCGATGGCGTGCCGGCCTCAAGCAGATCCTGCCCGTCGAAGTGGCTGCGCTTGTCGCGATAGGGGGTGGCAACGGCGTGGACAAATCCCAGGTCGCCCTTCGCCCAAAGCGGGATCAGCGGCGCAAGCCCCGGATGCAGGAAAAAGAACCCGTCGAGATCATATGCGCCCTCGTCCGGCCCGTCTGCCTTGCCCCGCAGCCCGGCGAATTCGGGCGCGCCCCAGGGCTGAACCACATCCAGCCCGTCCATGCCGCCACGCAGGATGATCACCACCAACCTTGTGTCCCACGGCGCGGCAGCAAAGCTGAGAGGGGTCAGCAGAGGGCTTGCCGCGGCGCAACAACCAATCAGCGCAGAGCGGGTCAGGAACGTGCGGCGGGTTGGTTTTCGGGTCATTGCTGGGACTCCCTTTATCGGCGCTGAAATGCGGGCGCGGCCAGAACCAGGCCGATGGCATCGGACCGGCTTTCGGCGAAACGGGCGGCCGCTTGCACCGATCGCGGCGCAAACGGCCCCAGGGCGGCGGTCACGAACGACCCCGGGTCGGGCAGGTCGGGGCGCAGTTTCTGCGGCACACTCAGCGCCCAGCGAAGCCGTGTCGAAACCCCTTGCGGAGTGATCCATGCCGCGTCTGTTTCGTCCCAGCCATCCGGTCCGTTCGGGTGCTGCCAGGGCTGGCCCATCATGGTCAGTGGCCCCAGAAACAACAGGCGGATGGCGCGGGGGTCAAGGGTGGCAATCCGGTCTGTACCGGGTGCCAGCGCGCGGGCAGCCGAGGCGATGAAATCGGCGGGCGGTTTGACATTTCCCAACTGTGCGCCCCAGCTTGACGGGTGTTCCAGCAGGGCCTGATTGACGGCGTGAAGGTCGCCGCCGGTATCGATAAAGCGCCCGGCAATATGGCGAACCAGCGCCGGATCGGGCGTGTCGGACACAAAATGCACCGCCAGTTTGCGCGCAACATGGCGCGCGGTTGCGGGATGTACCGCCAGGTCGCGCAGGGCTTGCAAGATTGGTTCCAACGTCGCCGGATCGTTGCCATAGGTCTTGCCCAGAACGGTTTCCTGTCCCGGCTCGGCGAATTTCATTCGAAACCGAAAGCCGGCCTTGTTTGAAAAACTCAGCCCGGTCAGCAGTTCGGCCAACTGGCGCACATCGTTTTGGCCATAGGGGCCGTCAACCCCCAGCGTGTGCAGTTCAAGCAACTCGCGGGCCAGGTTCTCGTTCAGCCCTTTCGGTTTTTTCGACCGCTTGGCGGCGCGGCTGTCCGGCCCGATCGAGCCACCCTGATCGAGATAATGCAGCATGACCGGATGGGTGGTCGTGGCGATCAGCATATTGGCGAAAGATCCGGAAATATTGGGGCGGATCGCCTCTTCCACATAAGGTCCGGTGGCGAATCTGAGGATCGGGTTCTTGCCGAAGGCGGTAAAATGGTCGGCCCAGAAAGCAACCAGTCGCTCGCGAAACCCGTGTTCGGTATGGATCCAGCGTTGCAGGGATTGGGCAAACCACATGGCCCCTTCCTTCTTACCCTCGCGGCGGTAGGTTTTGATCTTGTCGCGAATCTCGGTTTTGTTGTCGGAATTGCGTTTGCGCCGTTGCAGCTTTGCCACTTCGGCAGCCCGGGTCGCCAATGTGGAAAACCCGTCTATCGGGAACCGCCTGGCCATATCATCCGGCCCGCTCAGCCCCTGCAAAACGGCATCGGGGTCGATCGGTTTCGCGATGACCGGGGATAATCCACAGCCAAACCGGATTTCGGCCAGTTCAGGAGAAAAAGACATGTCTTTGATCCCAGCCCTTCAATCTACCCGCAATAACCCTCGTCTTGATATGTTATCGTCAGTTCCATTTTCGTGTCATTTTTTACCAGGTCTTGTCAGAATGGAACGTTTTGGTGGCGAAATTCCGTCGCTCGGGTGGTAAATTTCCGCCAGTTGGCGGTTCCGGTCCTTGGGGTGGTCCGTGTGATGGGCATGCGCCTAAGCCAGCTCTTTCAGCATCAACAGCATACCACCGGCAAACATCATCGCGATCAGCAACCGGCGAAACTGGTCGTCCCGCAGGTGTTTGAACAGGGCAATGCCGGCCTGGGCAAAAATCAGGGCAATCGGCAGGGCGATGGCAATCGAGCGGATTACTTCCCAGTCATAGGCCCCGCGGATCGCCAGCGTCGTGGCTGTCAGGGCGAGGATGGTCATGTTGAACGGTTGCAAAATCGCGCGGGTTTGTGATTTCGACCAGGGTCGCATCGAACACCACATCGTCGGCAATACGCCCGAAAGCGACGCCGCGCCGCCCATGATCCCGCTCAGGAACCCAACAATCCCGTCCCAGACCGGGGTCGGACGTTCAAAAGCGGGCAAAGACCGGCGAAAGATGAAAAAAGCGCCGTAAAGAATCATGAACCCGGCCAGCCCGATTTTCAGCAGCCTTGGCTCGATCACCGAAAGCGCGGCAATTCCCAGCGGGATACCCAGCAGGCCGGGGATAAGAAACCAGGCAAGACGGCGCGATTGTGCGCGGATTGAGTGGCGTACGATCCAGATCCCCTGAAACCCGGTGACAACCGCCAGGATGACGACGGTCGAGACCGCCTGAACCGGCGGCATTACCTGAAGCCAGATCCCAAGCGCAAACATCGCCGTGCCAAAGCCGGCCAGCCCGTTGATAAACCCGCCCGCTGCCGCACCAAGGGCAAGGGCTGCATAATATTCAAAACCCATCGGTGGTTAAACCCTCGCCCTTTTCGGGACACGCGCCTTGAGCCGTTTCCAGAAGTTGCCAAGCGATGATTTGGCCCGGCGCGGATCGCAGTAAAGCCGCACTTCAAGGTCGGATTGAAAACCGGCCCCCCCGGCCAGGGCCATGGTGCCATTGGCCAGTTCGGCGGCGCAGATTTCATGCGGTAGCCAGCCCATGCCGAACCCTTCCAGGATCATCGCCTTGACGCTGATTGCCAGCGCATTCTGGTTCACCATCAGCAGATTGGGCGGCTGTACATGCTGGCGCAGCACATGGTCCTGAACCGAACGCAGCGCCGAGGCAGTGCCATAGGATAACAGCGGCACGGGTTTTCGTGCCGTTTTATCCAGCGAAAACAAAGGCTTGCCGTCGGGATGTGCTTTTGAAACCGGTAACAGCGCATCCCGCGTCAGGCTAACGAATTCGCAATTGGCCACATCCAGCGGCCCGAGAAAATCCATTGAGGGATGCCAGTAGGTCAGGATCACATCGCAATAGCTTTGTTGCAACGCGCTGACAAACTGGTCCGCTGACCACGAGGTTGAATTCAGGTCCACATCCAGCCCGCATTCTTCCACCAGCGGGGCGATGTGGGTTTTGTAGTGGGTCATGTACAGCGACTGAGAGGTGGCGAACCGCAGCACGTTTTCACGCGCCGCGTCGATGGTCTGACAGCGTTCAAGCGTCTCGTGATAGGTGCGCAGCATGATCCGCGCCTGGCTAAGAAACACTTCGCCCGCCGGGGTCAGCGATAAAGGCAGGGTCTGGCGGTTGATCAGGCTGACGCCCACTTCGTCCTCAAGCGCGCGGATGCGACGCGAAAATGCCGGTTGGCTGACATTGCGTTCCTCGGCCGCGCGCGAGAAATTCTTCTGCGCGACCAGTGCCTCGAAATCCTTTAGCCCGATGATATCCAACGCCTGGGTCCGATCCTTGGGTGGTGGTCATTCCCCAAGCCGGCCTTCCTCGACCGCGTGGCAGGCCACGATGGCACCGTCGGGCTGGTGCATCGGCATGGGTTGATCAACACTGCACCTGTCATTGGCATAAGCGCAACGACTTTGAAAGGGGCAACCCGGGGGCAGGTTGATCGGTGTCGGAATCTCGCCCTTAAGGCGGATATGGTTCGGCTTGTCGTCCTTTAGCTGGGGCACGGCCGACAATAGCGCCTTGGTATAGGGGTGTTTGGGGGCGGCAAACAGGGTGCCCGTGTCGGCCACTTCACAGATCGACCCAAGGTACAGAACCACCACGCGGGTGCCAAAATGCTGAACCACGCTTAGATCATGGGTGATGAACAGATAGGTCAGCCCGCGCTGTTCCCTGGCGTCAAGCATCAGGTTCAGCACCTGCGCCTGAATGGATACATCCAGCGCGCTGATCGGCTCATCGGCGATAATGAATTCCGGGTCGACGGTCAGGGCGCGGGCGATGGCGATACGCTGGCGCTGACCGCCGGAAAATTCATGCGGATAGCGTTTTGACCAACTGGCGTCGACCCCCACGGCGCGCATCACTTCGGCCACCTTGTCCTGCACATCCTGGCGCGACAGGCCGCGATTGTGGTGGCGCACCGGTTCCTCCAAAGCCTGCTGGATCGTCATGCGCGGGTTCAGCGAGGCGTAAGGGTTCTGAAAGATCATCTGCATCTTCTTGCGCAGCGGCAGCATCGCCCCGCGCGACAGGGTGTCGATCCGCGCGCCGTCATAATGGATTTCCCCGGTCGTCGGTGCCAGCAGCCCCGCCACCAGCCGCGCAACGGTGGATTTGCCACAGCCTGACTCGCCCACCACACACAGCGCCTCGCCCCGGTTCACCGTCAGCGTCACGTCATTCACCGCATGGACCGAGCGTTGCTCTAAGCTGAATTTTCCGCCCCGGAACCGAACGGTTTCCAGAAACCCGCGATCCAGATCAAACTGTTTGGACAGGCGTTTCAGTTCGACCAAAGGTTCGGTGGCCATCATGTCCTTCATGCGCTTTTCTCCTGCGTTGGGCCACTTTGCAGGCGCGCCACCTCGTGACAGGCGACTTCGACATCGCCATAACGCACCATGTCGGGCAGGGTCGTGCGGCATTGATCGGTTGCGTATTCACAGCGTGGGCTGAACGGACAGCCGGGCGGCATGTCGGTCAATGACGGCATGTTGCCGGGGATCTGTTTCAACCGCTGACCGGGCGGGGTTTGCTGGGGCAGGGCGTTGATCAGCCCCTGGGTATAGGGGTGCTGGGGGTCATTGATGATCTCGCGCGTCGGGCCGGCTTCGATGATGCGCCCGGCGTACATCACCAGGGTGCGCTGGGTCATCTGGCTGACCACGCCAAGGTCATGGGTGATCAGGATCAGCCCAACTTTGTTGGACTGGCACAATTCCAGCAGCAGCTCCATGATGTCGGCCTGAATGGTCACGTCCAGCGCCGTTGTCGGTTCATCCGCAATGATCAGTTGCGGGTCCAGCAGCAGGGCAATGGCGATGATGATCCGCTGACGCATCCCGCCCGAAAGTTCATGAGGATACTGGTTCAGCCGCTCCTCGGGCGAGGGGATGAACACCTCGCGCAGCTTGACGATGGCAATCTGTTTGGCCTCGGCGCGTGACAGTTTGCGATGCGCGAACAGGGTCTCGACCATCTGCTGGCCGATGGTCAGCACCGGGTTCAGCGTGACCATCGGATCCTGAAAGATCATCGCCATGCGGTTGCCGCGCACGTGGCGCATCCCGGCCTCGGGCAGGTTGGCTATGTCCTTGCCTTCAAATGTTACGCTGCCACTGTCGATATACCCCGGCTGGCTGATCAGGTTCATCAGGGCAAAGCCGGTGATGGATTTTCCAGCCCCGGATTCGCCGACAATACCCAGCCGCTCGCCCTTGCCCAGATCAAACGATATCTGGTCAAGAGCCGTTACCGTTTCGTCGCGCATGGCGAATTTGACACTCAGTTCCCGGACTGAAAGCAAGGACATATCGGTCATCCCTTATAAAGTTTCGGGTTAAGCACATCGCGCATCCAGTCGCCCAGCAGGTTGATCACCAACACCAGCACCACCAGGACAATTCCGGGGATCGCGGTGATCCACCAACTGCCCGAAAAAATGTAATCGAACCCCGAGGAAATCAGCGATCCCAGCGACGGCTGGCTGGGCGGCATGCCAAGGCCAAGGAATGACAAGGAGGCCTCGGATATGATGGCATTGGCCACCTGCACCGTTGAAATGACAAAGATCGGCGACAGGGAATTGGGCAGGATATGGCGCACCATGATGCGAACGGGCCCAAAGCCCAGCACCCGCGCGCTGTCGATATATTCCTTCTTTTTCTCGGCCAGAACCGTGGCTCGCACGGTGCGCGCATATTGCGGCCACTCGGCAACGCCAATCACCGCAATCAGAAAGTAGACGGCGTATTGGTTGAACGTCTCGGACCCGAACATTGCCTGCGTCACCGCCAGAAAGATGATCGCCACCATCAGCGTCGAAAATGACAGCTGAATATCCGCCAGCCGCATCAGCAGACTGTCGGTCCGCCCGCCGATATAGCCGGCAATCAAGCCGATCGAGATGCCAAGGAACGCCTGCAAGGCAACCGCACAAAGCCCGATCAACAGCGACAGGCGGGTGCCGTAAAGGATGGTGGACCACAGATCGCGGCCCTGATCATCGGTGCCGAAAACGAATTGCGGGTCCGACCCGTCGATCCAGACCGGCGGGAACTCGGAATTCATGATATCCATGTTGATCGGATCATACGGATCGAACGGCGCAATCACCGGTGCGAAAACCGCGGCCATGGCGATGCACAGGAACACCAGCATCGAGCCCACCGCAACCGGGTTGCGCCGGAACGAATGGACCATGCCGGATTTGGCGATACGCGTCCAGCGGGACGGGGGCGTGATTTCGGTGCTGCTCATGCGCCCATCCTCGCCAGGTTGACGGTCGGGTTCACCAGGCCATAGATCAGATCAACGATGGTGTTGGTCACCACGAATATGAACCCGACCACGATCAGATAGGCAACGATCAGCGGTGTGTCGACCCGGTTCACCGCCTCAAGAAACATGAACCCCATGCCGGGCCACTGGAACACGGTTTCGGTCAGGATTGTATAGGCCACCATGGTGCCGATCTGCACGCCGCCCACGGTGATCACCGGCAACAGCGTGTTTTTCAGCGCATGCACGAAATAGATGCGATAGGGCCGGATGCCCTTGGCGCGGGCGTATTTCACGTATTCGCTCTGAAGTGTCTCCATCATCTCGGCGCGGATCAGGCGCACAAACAACGGCAGCATGATCGAGGCCAGCGCCAGCGACGGCATCAGGATATGCACAAACCCGTCGAGGGTGGCGAAGTTGGTGTCCCAATAACCGAACACATACACCACGTCGCCGCGCCCGTATGAGGGCAGCCAGCCCAGTTCGACCGAAAAGACAAAGATCATCAGGATCGCCGTCAGGAACACCGGAATGGAAATGCCAAGGATCGAAATGCCCATGATGATCCGGCTGGCGATGGCATTGGGCTTTATCGCCGTGTAAACGCCCAGGGGCACGGACAGGCCGACTATGATGATCGTCGCCCCCAGCACCAGTTCCAGCGTCGCGGGCAGTTTCTTCAGGATCACGTCAAGTGCCGGTTCCTTGAAGAAATAGGACATGCCCAGATCGCCATGCAGGGCATTGCCCAGAAATCGCAGATATTGTTTGGCAAAACTGTCATTCAGCCCCAGTTCGTCGCGCAACTGCTGGCGCACCTCTTCGGATACGGACTGCCCGACCAGTTCGCGCAACGGGTCACCAAGGTTGCCCTGAATGGCAAAGCCGATCAGCGAGATGGCGAACATCACGGCGATAGCCTGGAACAGACGTTTTACTAGATAGGCGAGCATGGATGTGCATCCTGTTTCGTGGCGTGGGGCTGGATACAGACGGACCGTTTACCGGACCTGCCCACGATGGCGCGCGCAGGTCCGTAATAATGAAACGGGCCAGACAGTGTGCCCGGCCCGTTCAGGCATTATTGATCGACGACCAGATCGCCGAAATAGGGGAAGTTCAGCGCATTGACGATGGCACCGGCGTGCACGCCATCACGGGCACCCCAGGCCAGGTTCTGCCAGTGCAGCGGGATGAATGCCGCCTCTTCGTACAGGATACCTTCCAGCGTCCGCAGCAAATCGGCGCGTTTTTCCGCATCGGTTTCGCCATTGGAGGCATTCATCAGATCGTCTGCCTTGGCGTTGCAATACGCGCCCGAGTTATACTGGCCATTGCCGGTTGCCTCATCGGGACAAGCCGACAGGAACTGGTGAAAGTTGGCCGAATCCTCGGTGTCCGAATGCCAGCCGATCATCATCATATCTGCGGCGCGCTCGTCGAACTTGGGCCAGTACTGGGCCTTTGGCATGGTCTGAAGATCAACGGTGATGTTGATTTTCGAGAGCATCGACGCAACCGCCTGGGCGATCTTGTCATCGTTCACATAGCGGTTGTTCGGGGCCATCATGGTGATCGAAAACCCGTCCGCATAACCCGCCTCGGCCATCAGTTCCTTGGCTTTTGCCACGTCGAAACGCGGGGCAAGCGCCGGGTCGTGACCCAGATAACCGGCCGGGCTTGCCTGACCGGCAACCGTGCCAAAGCCACGCATGATGCGATCAACGATACCGGCATTGTTCACCGCATAGTCGATGGCAAGACGAACCTTGGGGTCTTTCAGCGCCTCAACCCGGTTCTGGTTCATCTGGAATGTGATGATCCGCGTACCCGCCATTGTGATCAGCGTGGTGCCGTCGTTTTCGTCAACCCGCTTGAGGTCAGTCGGCGGAACCGGGGCAATAAAGTCCACATCGCCCGACAGAAGGGCGGCCACGCGGGTCGGATCCTCTTTGATCGGCGTCAGAACGATTTTGTCGACATTGCCTTTTGACGCGCTGTCCCAGTAATCGCCAAAGCGTTCAAAGACCACTTTAACGCCCTGTTCACGCGAGGTGATTACAAACGGCCCGGTACCCGAAATGTTGCGCGAGGCAAAGCTGTTGCCGTGCTTGACGATCTCGGCCTTGTCCGCGCCATCATCGGTGGTGCCGGTGTAATAGGCGCTGTCCATCGGAAAGATGTAGGTCGCGGTGTGCAGCACCAGCGGGTAGGGCTCGGATGTGATCAGATCGAAGGTATGATCGTCGATCACCTTCACGTCGGTGAACAGCGCGAAGATACCCTTGAAGTCGGGGCTTTCTTTCAGCCGGTCAAAGGTCCATTCCACGTCCTTGGCGGTTAGTACATTACCGCTGTGGAATTTCACGCCGTCGCGCAGGTGGAACCGCGTGGTGGTGGCGTCGATCTGTTCCCAGCTGTCGGCCAGTCGGGCCTCGAACTGGAGATCCTGGGTCCAGCGCACCAGCGGATCGAACACCATATGCGACAACTGAAGCGTGCCGCCGGACAATTGTTCATGCGGATCAAGCGAAACAGGGTCCGCGTCATAGGCGACCCGCACAGTGGTTTCGGCATGTGCCGCAAAACTAAGAGTGGCCGATACGGCAAATGCGGTAACGGCACGTCCAAGGAAACTCATGTATAATTCTCCCAAAATTGGTTGATGGCGAAGCCTAGCGAACAACATTCCGGCTGACCAATGCCGAATCCGAACTCCTGATGCGGCGCGCGCATGGGGGGCGCAGGCAGGAATGGTCCGGCGAAGGTCGCAATACAAGACTTGCAGCATGAAGGGGACCGGCATAATCCTGTGCATGTGTGATGGCCGCCAAGGGGCGACCGGATGCAGAAATGTGCCAGAGATCAGGAAATGCAGATGCAGGATGATAACACCCGCCACAGCGAGAAGATGAAAAAGATCAAGGCCGCGCGTGACCGGATGATGCAAACCAAGACTGGCGAAAAAGGTCTGATTATCGTTCATACCGGCACCGGCAAAGGCAAATCCTCGTCCGGGTTCGGGATGATCATGCGCTGTATCGCCCATGACATGCCCTGCGCGGTGGTGCAGTTCATCAAGGGCAACTGGAAAACCGGAGAGGTTGATTTCCTGCGCGACCGCTTTGCCGACGAATGCCAGTTTGTCATTTCCGGAGAAGGGTTTACCTGGGAAACCCAGGACCGGACCCGTGACATAGCGGCGGCGCGGGCCGGGTGGGAAAAGGCCAAGGCGTTCATCCGCGACCCGAAAATCCGCTTTGTCCTGCTGGACGAAATCAACATCGCGCTACGCAACGACTATCTTGATATAGACGAGGTGGTGACGTTCCTGCGCGACGAAAAACCCGAGATGACCCATGTGCTTCTGACCGGGCGCAACGCCAGGGATGAACTGATTGATCTCGCCGATCTGGTGACCGAAATGACGCTGGTGAAGCACCCGTTCCGCGCTGGCATCAAGGCGCAGCCGGGTGTTGAATTTTGATGGATCAGGCCGCGCCGGAACCGGTGACATTATTGCTTTGTGCGACCTGCGATGGCGCGGATCGTGACGGCGACCGCAGCGCCATCAGCAAGGCTCTGAACCGGCAGGGGCTGGGCGCGCGAGTGCACCTTGCTTTGGTTGACTGCATGGGGGCCTGCAAACACCCGGTGTCGCTGGGGATTCAGGGCGAGGGGCGGGCGTCTTACGTGTTTGCCGGGGTCCGGCCGCAACAGGACGCCGACGACATTGCCGGCACCTGCCAGACCTATCTGAACGCCCCCGGCGGATGGATCGAAGACGCCCGCCCCTGTGGGCGGTTGCGCGATTGTCTGCGCGCCAGGCTTCCGGCGCTGGCCTGCGAAGAAAGCCTGTAAGGGCTTGTTGAGAAGCCGGTTTTATTCGGACTGAACCGAAACCGTCGCCTCAAGCGGCACATCGCCAACCGCCAGCGGGCTGTGGTCGTTTGAATTCAGGGTGACTTTGATCGCGGCCTCCCCGTCGGGCAGGTCGGCAATATGCATCCATTGGCCATACAGCCGCGCGATCTTGGTCCCGTTCACATAGACATGCGCGTGGCCTTCACCGGCAACGTGGGGCAGGCTGGCGTGATCCGGGGCAAAGCGGAAGTTCGTGGTCATAACATGCAGGTTCCAGCCGGACATCGGATCCTTGAGAACGTCGATTTTCAGTATTGGGGCATCTGCCCCCACAGGCAGTGACACCAGGCTGTCATGAGAATGATCCATGCCTTGACTCATTTCGGTACTGTGTTCGGTACCATGCCCGTCATGTGCGCCGTTGTCCGTGTGGTCGTGGCCATCCAGCGTCACGCCATTTGCGGCGGCAACCACAAAGCCGATACCTCCGCCAAATATCAAGCCGATAGCAAGCATCGCGATAGAACGATCCATTTGGGAATTTCCTTTGGTTTGGGAACGCCTGCCGGACCTGATTGCCCGGCAGCCTGTTTTGCTTCAGATCTGGCTCAGGCTGCCTGAATCTCCAGCCGCGCGCCTTCGCGTTGCCAGAAATATCCGGCAAAACACCCCAGCAGAACCCAACCGGCAAGCCCGACGCCAAAGGCACGGGCGGCAAACAGCGCGCCAAGCTCGGTCGGTACCGGCCCGGAAAAGACGTCTGGTTCCGGCGCGCCGATCACATGCGGAGCCAGCAGCAGCACGATCGCCCCACCCCAGGCAACCCAGTTGCGGCCAAAAGCGATCAGCCACATGGCAATCGCCGTGGCGGCCACGGTTGCACTCCACCAGACCTGACGATCAGCCACATCCGCGGCGGCAACACCCGGCACTTCCGGGGCCAGGGTCAGGCCCGGGGCAAAGTGAAAGACGATGAACCCCGCCAGCCCCCACAACAGCCCCGAACGCCCGTTAACCATATGCCCCTGACGTTCCGCCAGCGACATCACGGCCACCATCACCAGGGCAAAGCCAACATAGGTCAACATCGAGAACAGAATGCTCAGCCCGTTGCGCATCGGCTCAAAGCCGCCCAATTCGGGATGGGCGCTGACCGCCTCTGCCCCGAAATGCACCAGATCTCCAGCCTCATAAAGCTCTGCATGCAGCAGGACCGGCTGCACAAAAGCAAGTTGCAGCAGGGCGGCAATCAGCCCCGCAGCAGCACCAGCGAACACCGCGCTGGTCAAAATTCGGGTAAGCATGCCCTTAGTGGCAGGGAAAGCCAGTGGCATGGCGCACGTCGTGGGCCGCGTCGTGCAGGGCAGATGCCTGCACATGTCCGGTCACCGTGATCAGCCCAAGGCCAAGCACCAGGGCCATCAGGATGGGGGCAAAACCAGAATCGGCTTTGGCTGTGTTAAGCGTCTTTGTGGTAACTGTCGTCATTTTCGTCCTCCTTGTCGTCGCACCCGACGACTGGTTAAGCGTTCGTGCCTGGCAGGTCTCCTGGCTCGCGGGTCGATGCCTCTGCCAGCCTTCCCAGCACCCGGTTCAAGGAACCTGCGGCGCAAGTGGCGATGTGACAGACGCTCTCCGCTTACAGTCGCGGGGGCGGCTTTGGACTTGCCCAATTGGGCGGGCGTACCAAATTCCCTCTTTACCCTCGGCATTCACCGGCGGGACCAGACAGTTCCTTGCTACCGCGAAGCGGGGTCTCGTGCAATGGGGTTTCTATCGGTTCGCACCATCGGGGTGGCGTTTTTTCAACATGTATATATCCATGATCCAGCCGTGTCCTTCTCTGGCCTGGGCGCGCGTGGCCAGAATGCGCGGCTTGACTTCGCTCAGAGAGCCAGCGATCAGCACTTCCTCTTTCATGCCCAGATACGCGCCCCACCAGATGTCATAGTCCCCCTGCTCCAGCGTTTGAAACGAACACTGCCCGTCCAGCATGACGGCAATGGTATCGACCTCATCGGGCCAGCCGCCGTCACGCAATTGCCGCCCCGTGGTGACCAGAACCGGCGCGCCGATTTCATTGAGAGGGATGCAATGCGCAGCCGTCAGCGCCTGAAGCGCGGTGATGCCGGGGATGACCCGGACGTTGGGGGCAGGATCCAGCCGCGCGGCAATCCGCAGCGAACTGTCGTAAAGCGACGGATCCCCCCAGATCAGCAGGGCCACCGACTTCGGGGCAGGGTCGGCGGCGGCCACCGTGTCACGCCAGATACAGGCAATCGCGTCATGCCAGTCGCCCACGCCCTGCAGATACCCATTATCGGCCCGCCTGTCGGGGATGTCGAAATGGGCGATGCGCGGCGGAGTGTCCCCGGCCACCTGGGCGATGATCTGCCGGCGCAGCCCGGCCAGATCGGTCTTGCCGGTGCCTTTGCGCGGGATCAGGATCAGGTCGGCCTGGCGGATCGCCTTTGCGCCCTGCGCCGTCAGGTGGTCGGGGTTGCCGGTGCCAATGCCAATCAGGATCAGATCAAACATCGCCCAGATCCGCCAATGGACCATACAGGATCAACGCCGGCGTCGCGCCGACCTCGCCGGCCAGCTGGTCCGCCAGCGCGCCGATGGTGGCGCGGGTCAGGGATTGCTCGGGCGTACTGACGGCCTCGGCCAGCAGGGCGGGGGTATCCGTTGGCAAGCCATGCGCCACCAACAGCCGGACCAGCGCAGGAAACGTGCGTTTGCCCATGAACACCACGGTCATGGCACCCGGATCGGCCAGCGCCGCCAGGTTCAGATCATCCGGCAGCGCCCCGGTCACATCATGGCCGGTAACAAACTGCACCCGGCGCGCCGTCATGCGCCGGGTCATCGGGATGCCCGCCGCCGCTGCGGCGGCAAAGGCCGATGGCACGCCGGGGATGATTTCATGGGCAATGCCTGCATCGCGCAGCGTCACCAATTCCTCCTCAAGCCGTCCGAACATGCCGCCATCTCCGGATTTCAGCCGCACCACCCGGGTGCCCTTGGTGGCATATTCCACCAGCAACCGGTTCACATGGTCCTGCTTGACCGAGGTGCGCCCGGCACGTTTGCCCACCCCCACCAGTTCGGCCCCCGTGCCCGCATGGGTCAGGATCGGCCCGGAGCTCAGATCGTCAAACAGGATCACATCGGCGCGGTTCATCCGGTCCACCCCCTTGAGGGTCAGTAACTCGGGGTCGCCCGGCCCCGCCCCGACAAATGATACAAATCCGCTCATGATCCGGCCCTCGCGATCAGGTGAAAGAATGTGCCGGTGACAGTGCCTCGCACCGACCCGGTTTCCGGCACCGGTGTGCCTTCGGCGTCGTGAACCTCGGCCAGCGGCGCGTCAGGCTGTTCCAGTATCGAGCAATAGTGGAATTCATGCCCGCGCAACACATCCCCGGTTTCAAAGCCGGGCAGGGGGGCGGCAAGATGCGCCTTGCGATAGCCCAGATGGAATTTGCGCTGTTCATAGGATGTCACCAGCCCCAGCAACCCGGCCATTTTGTGGCGCGTGCCATCCTTGTCGATCAGCGCCGCGCCCAGCACCATGTAGCCGCCACATTCGCCATGCACCGGTTTGGTTTGGGCGTGTTTGCGCAGCCCGGCCAGAAAGGTGCCGGCCCCGGCCAGCGTACCTGCGTGCAGTTCCGGATAACCACCGGGCAGCCAGACCAGATCGGCGTCCGTTGCCGGGGCCTGATTGGCCAACGGTGAAAACGGCAGAATTTGCGCGCCGGCGTCACGCCAGCCCTGCAACAGATGCGGATAGGTGAACGAAAACGCCGCGTCTTGCGCCAGCGCGATCCGCTGGGCCGGTGGCGGCGGGAGTGGCCCGGCGGGCTTCAGAGGCCGTGCGTGCGCCGCTGCTTTGATGGCCTCAAGGTCCACATGTTCACGCAGAAAGGTCGCGTAACCGGCGATGGCCTGCTCCAGATCCGGGTGTTCAACCGCTTGTATCAAACCAAGATGACGCTCGGGCAGGGCCAGATCGCCGCGTCGGGGCAGCACACCCAGAACCGGCAGGCCGGCGCGCTCCATTCCCAGCCGTGTCAGGCGTTCGTGGCGCGGGCTGGCAACGCGGTTCAGGATTACCCCGGCAAAGGGCAGGTCGGGGTTGTACATCCGAAACCCCAGCGCCGTGGCGGCGGCTGATTGCGCCTGACCGCCCACGTCCAGCACCAGAACCACCGGCCAGCCCAACCGCTGTGCGGTCTCGGCGCTGGTGCCGTGGCCCACCTCTCCGGGTCTGGCAACCCCGTCAAACAACCCCATAGAGCCTTCGGCCACAATGATGTCAGACCCCGCCGCCTGCGCGGCTATGGCATCCAGCAAGCGATCATTCATCGCCCAGGTATCAACATTGAACGACGGTCGCCCGGCAGCGGCGCGATGAAACGCCGGGTCAATGTAATCCGGCCCGCTTTTGAACGGCTGCACTGCCAGACCATCCTCGGCCAGCGCGCGCAGCAGGCCCAGCATCACCGTGGTCTTGCCGGTGCCCGACGACGGGGCCGAGATCAGCAGGCCACCCGGTGTTTGCAGCGCTTCAGTCATCGCCGTGGCTCCAGCTTGACCAGGGGCTTTCGGCGCTTTGCGGGCGATAGCGGCGGTCGTAATGGGTTGAATACAGGCAGCTTTCACTGAACCCTTCGCCCGACAAGGCCGGACCGACAAGAATGATAGCGGTGCGTGAAATGCCTTCGGGGAGGGTCTCGGAAATGGTTGCCAGCGTGGCACGGATGATCTGCTCATCGGGCCAGCTGGCGCGGTAGACCACCGCCACCGGGCAATCGCCGCCATAATCCGGGGTCAGGTCGGCGACGACTTTGCTCAGGTTCTGGATCGACAGATGGATCGCCAGCGTCGCCCCGGTGGCGGCGAAATTGGTCAGGCTTTCGCCTTCGGGCATCGAAGATGCCCGCCCGGATGTCCGGGTCAGAACCACCGATTGCGCCAGCCCCGGCAGGGTCAGCTCGCTACCCAAGGCGGCGGCGGCGGCGGCAAAGGCGGGCACACCGGGGGTCACGCTGACGGGAATGTTTTCGGCTTGCAAACGGCGCATCTGCTCGCCCATGGCCGACCAGACCGACAGGTCGCCCGAATGCAGCCGCGCCACGTCCTGCCCAGCCGCATGCGCCTTGCGATATTCGGCGATGATGGCGTCAAGGTCCATCGAGGCGGTGTTGATGATCGTGGCACCGGGCGGGCAATGGCCGAGGATTTCCTCGGGCACCAGCGATCCGGCATAAAGGCACACGGGGCAGGCGGCGATGATGTCGCGGCCCCGCAGGGTCAGCAGGTCGGCGGCACCGGGGCCGGCACCGATGAAGTGAATGGTCATGTTTTTTCTCCGATTGCAATCGCGCAGGTGGCGCGGCGGTCTTGCGAAATATGTCTGGATGATATCAGCCTTGCGCCGGGGCCTGCTGCGGCCAGGGCGGTGGCCTCGGCCAGGCTGCCGGTAGAGCGTTCACGCTGAATGCGCGCCGATTGGGTTATGGTCTGCGCGCCAGTGATGGCATCCGCCCCGATGGGATGGATGGGCAGGACAAGGGCATCTGCCAGCAGTGTCAGGCACGTGGCCTGCGCCTTGTCGTGCGATGTGGCAAGGGCGGTCACCGCGTGGTCCGCCGCAGCTATGTCATAGGCCGATCGCAGGCTGTCAACGGTTGCCGAGGCGCGAAATCCAAAGCCGGCGACAATCTTTGCGGCACTCACAGCGTCACGCTCCACTGGGTCAGTGGCAATGATGGCTGCCACTTGCGCCGTGACCCCAACGGAGCCACCTGCGCCAGGTCTACCCTTATCAGATCACCGCCCAGTTTGGCCTGCCAATGGCTCAGCAGGGCATCGCTTTCCAATGTCACCGAATTGGCCACCAGCCTTGTGTCGGCGGCCAGATTGTCCCGCAACCAGACCAGCAATTCCTGAGACAGACCGCCACCGATGAACACCACATCCGGCGCATCCAGCCCGGCCAGCGCATCGGCGGCCTTGCCGGTTACCACCTGCAACCGGTCCACCCCCAGTTGGCGGGCATTGCGCCTGATCCGCGCGGCGCGGTCTGCGCGCGGTTCGATGGTGGTGGCGCTGGTACCGGGATGGCTAAGCAACCACTCGATGGCGATCGACCCGGACCCGCCGCCAATGTCCCACAGGTGTTCGCCATGGCGCGGGGCCAGCGCCGAAAGGGTCAGCGCGCGCATCGGGCGCTTGGTGATCTGCCCGTCACTCTCAAATATGTCGTCAGACCGCCCTGCGGCCAGCCCAAGCGGAACCCCGTCACCCGCCACCTCGATGCCGACACAGACCGGGTGGGTGATATCACCAACGTCAAACCCGTCAGCCAGGGTGCTGCGCACCTGCGCACGCGGACCGCCAAGCGCCTGCATCACATGCAGGATCGAGCGACCAAAGCCAACGTCTTTCAGCCAATCAGCCAATTCGCGCACCGCATCACCGTCACGTAGCAGCGCAATGATGCGGTTGCCCGGTGACAGGTGCGGACGCAGGCGGGTCAGGGGGGCGGCGTGAAGGCCCAGACAGGCGGTGCTTTCCAACGCCCAACCCAAGGTCGCGCCAGCCAGCGAGAATGTGGAGACACCGGGCAGGGCGCGCCATTCACCGGGGTCCAGATGCCGGGTGATCACGCTGCCCGCGCCAAACCAGAACGGATCGCCTGATGCCAGCATCACAACGTCACGCCCGCGCAATGCCAGTAGTTGCATCACCCCATCGGCAAACGGCACCGGCCATTCGACCCGCTGGGCTGCAACCTCAGGCAGAAGCGCCAGATGCCGGGGTGGTCCCATGATGATTTCGGCCTGTTCCAGCGCCTTGCGGCTTGCGCGCGACAGACCATCCGGGCCATCTTCGCCCAAACCGATTATGGTTAACCACGCAGCGTTCGGAGCCTTAACCATGTCCCCATCCCTTCTGATTCTTGGCGGCACAACCGAGGCCAGCAATCTGGCGCTTGTGCTGGCCGACCGGGGGATAAGGGCGATCTTTTCCTATGCGGGCCGGGTTGGCAAGCCGCGCGCTCAGCCAGTGCCGGTGCGGGTCGGGGGCTTTGGCGGGGTCGCGGGGCTGGCCGGATACCTGCGCGACAACGCCATCACCCATGTGATCGACGCCACCCATCCCTTTGCTGCTGGCATGAGCCGAAACGCGGTGCAGGCCTGCGCCGCGACAGGCATCCCGCTGGTCGCGCTGACCCGGCCGCAATGGCACCCCGTTGCCGGCGATCAGTGGCGCGATATAGCCGATATCGAGTCGGCCGTGACGGCGCTGAGCGGCCCGCCCAAACGGGTGTTTCTGGCGCTGGGCCGGATGCATCTGGCGGCTTTCAAAGCCCAGCCCCAGCATCATTACCTGTTGCGGCTGGTGGACGACCCCGACACGCCCCCCTTGCCCAATTGCCATCTGGTTGTGGCGCGTGGGCCGTTTGACGTGCAAGGTGACATGGCCCTGATGCAGCGCCACGATACACAACTGATCGTTTGCAAGAACGCGGGTGGTGTAGGGGCGCAGGCCAAGCTGGAGGCTGCACGCGCCCTGCACCTGCCGGTGCTGATGATCGCCCGTCCGGACCTGCCGCCGCGCCGGGAACTGGTCACCCCGCAACAGGTTCTGGACTGGCTGGATCATCCGGCCACCGATCTGGGCGTATAGACGATTGGCGCGCCGTCACGTTCAATCACCCGTGTCAGGGACGAACCAACGATGACCACCGTGCGCATATCGGCCATTTCGGGCACCGCCGCGCCCAGAGTGGTCACGCGCAAGATCTCCTGATCGGTGCTGACAGCGCGGGCAAACAGGATCAGATGGTCCGGCCCGCAGGCGTCGCGCAGGATCTCCAGCGTGCGGGTGAACCCTTCGGGGCGGGATTTTGAGCGCGGGTTGTAGAACGCCATGGCGAAATCCGCCTCTGCCGCAAGACGCAGGCGCTTTTCGATCAGCGCCCAGGGTTTCAGATTGTCACTCAGGTTGATGGCGCAGAAATCATGCCCCAAAGGTGCCCCGGCCCGCGCCGCCGCCGCCAGCATCGCCGTTATTCCCGGCAGGACGCAGATATCAAGGTTGCGCCACGTGTCCGGCCCAGCCTCAAGGGCTTCGAACACCGCCGCCGCCATGGCGAACACACCGGGGTCACCCGACGAAACCACGACCACGCGCCTGCCGGCCGCTGCCATCTCAAGCGCATGGCGCGAGCGGTCTATTTCGACCCGGTTGTCGCTGGCATGCAGCACCAGCCCATCACGCGGCGCGACCCGCGCGACGTAGGGGATATATCCAACGATATCAGTGGCCTCAGCCAGTGCCTGCGTGACCTCTGGTGTGATCAGCGCCTCGTCGCCCGGACCAAGCCCGGCGATTTTCAGCCAGCCGCTCATGGGCGGCGCCCCTGGCCATGGACGATGATGATCGAGAAATAGGGCGCGACTTTCTCACCGACATCGGCCAGCCGCGTAACGCTTTGGTTGGGCATTGCGGCGTATTCCACCAGCCAGGCGCGGTCCGACAGGCCGGCGCGGGTCAGTGCCCGCCTCACCTTGTCGAAATTGCGCCCGATCTTCATCACCACCAGCGCGTCTGTGTCGCCCATGCGCCGGGCCAGTTCGTCTTCGGGCAGGGTGCCGGCCAGCACGACAAGCGTGTCATCGCCCCAGGTGATCGGCATGCCGGTGGCGGTCCAGGCCCCGGACATGCCGGTGATCGCCGGCACCACCTGCACCGGGTTGATGTCTTTCAGCCGGGTATAAAGATGCATGAACGAGCCGTAGAAAAACGGATCGCCCTCGCACAGAACCACCACGTCATTGCCCTGCTCCGCCAGTTTTTTCAGATGGGCGCTACACTCGGCGTAAAACTGTGCCAGCAGTTTGTTGTAGGCCGGGTCGCTGACCGGGATTTCCGTGGTGACGGGGTATTCCATGGCGAATTCAACCGTGCCCTCGGGCAGCATCGCGTCAACCGTCTTGCGGGCGTGGCCCTGCCGCCCGGCCTTGCGGAAGAACGCGATGTGGCCGGCATTGCGGATCAGCCGGTCGGCGCGCACCGACATAAGGTCGGGGTCACCGGGGCCAAGGCCAACACCGAATATTGTTCCCGTATTCATTTGGCTGTTCATTCGACTTTTCATTCGGTGCGACTGGCGATGGCGTTGATGGCGGCGACGGTGATGGCGCTGCCGCCCAGACGGCCCTTGACGATACAGTTGGGAACCGGGTTGGCCTGCCACAGGGCATCCTTGCTTTCCACCGCGCCGACAAACCCAACCGGACAGCCGATGATCGCGGCCGGGCGCGGGCAGGCGGGGTCTTCAAGCATGTTGAGCAGATGAAACAGCGCCGTGGGGGCATTGCCGATTGCCACCAAAGCGCCCTCCAGATGCGGACGCCACAGTTCCAGCGCGGCGGCGGACCGGGTATTGCCCATCTCGGCCGCCAATGGTCGGACCCGCTCATCGTGAAGGGTGCAGATGATGGCGTTATCGGCGGGCAGGCGGGGTTTCGTGACGCCTTCACTGACCATGCGGGCATCGCACAGGATCGGCGCGCCATTTTCCAGCGCGGCGCGCGCGGCGGTTGCAAAACCGGGCGAAAACCGCAGATGAGCGGCCAGACCGACCATGCCGGCGGCGTGGATCATCCGCACGGCCAGCCCCTCTTCGTCCTTGTCGAACCGGGCCAGATCGGCCTCGGCGCGAATGGTGGCAAAGGATTGCGCATAGATTGCGGCACCATCGGTTTGGTATTGATAGGGCATCAGGTCAGGTCCGTCATTCTCAGCAGGGTTTCGGGTGTCAGGTCGCACATCGCAGGCTCATCCCCCACGCCACCCTGTTTTACAAGGTCAAATCGCCCGTCCCGCCCCACCAATGTGATGCTTGCCGGACCGATGTACGCACAGCCCTTGGCGCAGCCCGACACGTGCAGCGTCCCGTTCAGGCGTGGGGCAAGCTGGCGCGCAAGTTCACGGGTTTCGACCCCGGTCTGCGGGCAAAACGGCGCTCCGGGGCAGGCGTGGGTGGTCAGAGCCGGGTCGCCGGGAGCGGTGACAAAACCGGGGGCAGGGGTGATGTCCGCCCCTTCCAGCAGGACCAGCCTCCAGGGTGTGACGCGCAGCGCGCTTGCGCTGCTGCGCTGGATCAGACCCGCCAGGGCCTGCGCCGGAAGCTGTCCGAAGGGCGCGCCGACCAGCGCCCCACAGGGGCTCGGGCCGGGCACCGGCCGGTCCCCCCGCGTCGCAGGCTGGGCACCGCTCCAGTGGCCGGGCAGGTCGCAGGCCTGCACCACGCGCGCCATGCGCCTTGCCTGTGGTGAGGTGTTGCCGGCAAACCATTCCGCCAGCGCGACCACCCCGTCAACCGCCGCCTCTTCGCTGACAATCCGCCCCGTTTCGGCCCCGTCCGCCCTCAGGATCAGATCGCCCCCGGTTCCCTTCTCAAGCCGGATATCGGCCGAACATCCGGCCAGCATCCGTACCGGCCCGGTATCAATCGCATAACCGAATTTCGCGGGCAGATCCGGCAGATCACCCAGCCGGTCGATCAGCGCCTGCGTCAGGCGCGCGGTAAGGTCGTCCGCCCGGTAAAACGGCGTGACAAGAATGTTGCGTTTGACTTCGATGCCCGGATCGCTGTCCAGCAAATCCAGCGCCGACAGCGCCTGCATCAATGGCGCGTGCGCCTCTTGTGCCACACCACGCAGTTGAAGGTTGGCCCGGTTGGTCAGGTCAATCGTGCCATTGCCAAACCGTACCGCCGCTGCGCACAGCCCCAGTATCTGGGCCTGTGTCAGACGCGCCAGGCGCGGGCGCACCCGCACCACCAGCCCGTCTCCGGACATCATCGGGCGATGCGCGCTGGGGCACCAGCCCTGAATGATCGGTTTGCTCATGAATTTCCCTCCAGTGTGGCGCGGATCGAATTGCGTCGTGTTACCCAAATGCCTGCCGCGTGCAGCGCGCGAAACCGGTCCTGCATGGCCTGATAGGCCTGCGCATTGGCCTCTTGCAGAAAGGTGGATACCTCCGGGTCGCCCAGCGTGGCGTCATGGTAAAGGTCAAACAGATGCGGCGCGACAACATCCGCGAGATGGGCAAACGCCGCCATGTGGTCCAGCGTTGCGGCGATCTCGGCCGCACCCCGGAACCCGTGGCGCTGCATGCCGGCGATCCAGTCCGGATTGGCCGCGCGGGCGCGCACCACGCGGGCGATTTCCTCGGGCAGGGTGCGGGCGCGGGGGGTATCCGGGTTGGTGTTGTCCAGATGGTAAAGCTGCGCCGCGCCACCGCTCAGCGCCTTGGCGGCCCCAAACCCCGCCTCGTGGGTGGCATAGTCATTGGCCAGCAACAAATCGGTTTCCGCCAGATCCTGCAAATGCACAAAACTGTCCGCCCCTGCCACCCGTGCGGCAATGCCGGCGTCATCGCGGGCAAATTCATCGCCCTGCGTGGCGTATGCGCTGGCATCCAGCCAGGCCTGCCCGGCGGCGGCGCGGCTTGCCGCGTCATAGGTTTCCGTCAGCGCGCCAAAGCCCAGCCCATAGCTGCCCGGTGCCGGCCCATAGACCCGCGCGCCGGGATCCTGTCCGGCGTAGGGGTTCCAGTCGGCGGCCTCGTCACGGGTGGTCAGGGCACGCACCGCCTGGGCAAACAGGGTGGTCAGGGTCGGGAACACATCGCGGAACAGGCCCGACACCCGCAAGGTCACATCCAGCCGGGGCCGGTCCAGATCGCTGATCGCCAGTACCTCGATGCCCGACACCCGCCCTGATCCCTTGTCCCAGACCGGCCTGATCCCCAACAGATGCAACGCCATGGCAAATTCCTCGCCTGCCGTGCGCATGGTGGCCGACCCCCAGAGGTCAACGATCAGCCCGCGCGGCCAGTCGCCTTCCTCCTGCAAATGCCGCCTGACCAGTTCTTCGGCCAGCTTCACCCCTTGCGCATAAGCCGCCCGTGTCGGCACCGCGCGCGGGTCGGTGGTGAACAGGTTGCGCCCGGTCGGCAGCACATCGTTGCGCCCGCGATACGGCGACCCGGATGGCCCGGCCTCGACCCGCCTGCCGGCCAGCGCATCGCGCAACCCGGTTCGTTCGCCTTTGGCCGAAGCGGCGGCATCGAAACTGCCGGGGGTGGCAGGCACGCGGCCATAGATATGCAGCCCGTCTCCGAACTGGCTTTCCTTGATGTCACAGACGAACCGGTCGATGCGGGTGATCGCCTCGGCGGTGCTGGTGGCGGTATCAAGGCCCAGATCGCCCTCGACGCCAATCGCCTGCGCCTCGGCGCGGATGTCGCCCTGAAGCCGGTCGCGGCGTTTGGGGTCAAGCCCATCGGCGTTGGAAAACTCATCCAACAGCGTTTCCAGCCGTACCATACTGTCCGGCGTGGCGCTGTCGCGCATCGGCGGCGGGATATGGCCAAGGGTCAGCGCGCCGATGCGCCGCTTGGCCTGCGCCGCCTCGCCGGGGTCGTTGACGATGAACGGGTATATCACCGGCAGGTCGCCAATCAGCGCCTCGGGCCAGCAGGTCTGCGACAGCGCCACCGCCTTGCCGGGCAGCCATTCCAGCGTGCCATGCGCGCCGATGTGGATCAGCGCGTGGATGCCGATTTGATGGCGCAGCCAGAGGTAAAACGCGACATAGCCATGGCAGGGCACGCGCGACAGGTCGTGGTAATCATCGTCGCGCTGGCCGGGTGTGCCGCGTTCCGGTTGCAGGGCAATCAGCGCCTTGCCCCGGCGCATTGCGGTGAACTGAAACGCGCCGTTCTTGCAGGCCGGGTCGTTTTCGGGATCGCCCCAGACCGCTTGCAGATCGTCCCGCAGCGACGCGGGCAGGGTGGCAAGGGCGGTAAGGTAATCCTTGATCGGCCAGCCCAGGCGCGCATCCGGAAGGGTGTCGGCCAGCGGTGTGCCGGGGGCGATGTCATGGCCCAGATCGCGCAAATCCTCGCAGATCGCCTGGGCCGAGGCCAGTGCGTCAAGGCCCACCGCATGGGCCATCTGCCAGTCCTTGCCCGGATAGGTCGACAGGATCAGCGCCGGAATCAGCGCTGGTTTGGGCGTGGTTGCCAGCCGGACCCAGCCGCTTACACGGCCGATGATTGCGTCAATCCGGTCGGGCACGGGTTGATGCGCGTGGCGCGAATATTGCAGCGCTTCGTCGCGCAGATCGGGTTCCTTGAACGAGGCAATACCGGCGGAAATCCGGCCGTCGACCTCGGGCAGCACCACATGCATTGCCAGATCGGCGGGCGACAATCCGCGTTCGGCATCGGCCCAGGCCTGACGGGTCGAGGTGGCCAGAACCACCTGAAACACCGGTACATTGCCGGCGTCCAGCGGCGAAGGGCCGGCGTCGCTTTTGCCGGAAAAGGCGGTGGCGTTGACGATTGCATCGGGGGTCATCGCGCGCACCTGCCCGGCCAGCCACTGCGCCGCTCCGGGGGACTTGAGCGATGGGGCGAACAGAGCCGCCACATCAAAGCCACGCGCGCGAAACCCGGCAAACAGCGCCTCTATCGGGGCCAGGTCGGCGGCGCTTAGGTAGGCGCGGTAAAAGGTGATCAGGATGCGCCGCGCGCCGCTGTCAGGGGGGCTGTCAGGATAGGCACCGGCGGGATCAATGACGCCGCTTTCCGGTGTCCAGGCACCATATTCGGGCAGGGCGCTGGCCCTGGTCACCGGCCCGGCAGACAGCCCGGCGGCCTGTGCCATCTGCGCAAGGGCCGATTGCGCAGCCACCGTGCCGCCCGTGTCGCAAAGCCGTGCCAGCCGGCGCAGCGCCGGGACCGGCAGGGTCGATACCTCGTCAAGTCGCGGATCAGCCCGCCCGTCGGCCGCCAGCACCGCCAGGACAATGGCCTTTTCACGGGCCAGCGCGCTGACCTGTTGCAGCCCGTAAGGCCAGTAAGGCACACCGCCGATCAGCCGGATCAGGATGGCCCTGGCCCCGCAAAGCGTCTGTTCCACATAGGTATCCACCGACAGCGGATGTTTCAGCGCGGCCAGATTGGCCAGCCGCAGCGTTGGCATCTTCCCTTCCGGCCCGCCGCCGCGATTCCAGCCAGTCGCAAACGCCCCAAGGTCACTGTCGGAAAATGACAACACCACCAGATCACCGGGGCTTTGGCCCAGATCCTGAGGGGTCTCGTTTTCCTCCAACCCGTGGCTTTCGCGAAAGACGACGTGCATAGGTGTGCCCTATCCGACCAGTATCGCGCGGATGTCTGCCGCGTTCATGTCGTCATGCTCGCCGATTACCACCAGTCGTCCCTGACGTGCCTCGCCGGCACCCCAGGGCCGGTCGAACTGATGGCGCACCCGCGCGCCGACCGCCTGCACCAACAGGCGCATCGGCTTGCCGGTGACGGCCCCGTATCCCTTGACCCGCAGGATGTTCTTTTCCCGCGCCAGCCGTTCGATCCGCGCCACCAGATCGGCCGGGTCGGATTGTTCCGGCAGGTCGATCACCACGCTTTCAAAATCGTCATGGTCGTGGTCATGCGCCTCATCGTGATGCGAGGGGCGGGCGTCGATGTCATCCTCGGCGGCGGCCTCAAGTCCCAGAATGACCCGCACGTCAACCACGCCCTCGGCCACCTCGACCACGGGAAGGGCGCGCGGCGCGACGGCGGCGATCATCTTCTTGGCCCTGGTGATGCCATCCGCCCCGGCCAGATCGGGCTTGGTCAGCAGAATGATGTCGGCGCAGGATATTTGATCCGCGAACACCTCGGACAGCGGCGTTTCGTGGTCGATGGACTCATCCGCCGCGCGCTGGGCGTCGACGGCGGCCACATTGGGGGCAAAGCGCCCGTCGGCCACGGCCTCGCCATCAGCCAGGGCAATCACCCCGTCCACGGTGATGCGCGAACGGATATCGGGCCAGTCGAACGCCTTGAGCAGCGGTTTGGGCAGGGCAAGGCCCGAGGTTTCGATCAGGATGTGTTCCGGGCGCGGCTCAATCGCCATCAGCGCCTCGATGGTGGGGATGAAATCATCGGCCACGGTGCAGCAGATACAACCATTTGCCAGCTCAACGATGTTGTCGGCCGGGCAATCGGGGATGGCGCAGGATCTGAGGATCTCTCCGTCAACGCCGACGTCGCCGAATTCGTTGACGATCACCGCCAGCCGCTTGCCGCCCGGATTTTGCATCAGGTGGCGGATCAGGGTGGTCTTGCCGGACCCGAGAAAGCCGGTAATCACGGTGACGGGCAGTTTGTTGAGGTCAGACATCGGTTTCTCCTAGTGGCGGGATGCGGGCAATACAGTTCTTGCGGAAATGCGTGGGCCGTTCGCGCCACGGGATCAGCCCGTCTTGCGTCGCGTGATAGCGGGCTGCGACGTCCCAAATCATGCCCGTGTCGGAATTTTCATCGAAATTGCCGTAAACATAGGTCCATCGCGTGTCGCCGCCGCGCAGCACGATGGAACAGCCCTGATCGCAGTTGGACAGGCATTCAACGGCGCGCAGGGTGATGCCATCGGGCGCGCCCTGGGCAGTCAGCGCGGCGTGCAGCGCGGCCCCGGGGCGGGGGCCTGCGACATCGGTTGGCTGGCCGCGCCGGCAGGTGGTACAGACCAGTAGTTCGACCGGGGCGGGGTTGTCCGGGGACTTGGGTACGCTCATCCTGTTCCTTTCGGGGGGCAGGGCGCGTGCGGGCAAAAGCCCGTCACCGAGGCACCCCGCCCGGTTAACGATTCATCGACGCTGGCAGGTCTCCCGGCTTGCGAATGTCAAAGCGGCTGCTTTGGCGGGTAGCCCACCTTCCCGACCATTTGGCCAGTGGCATGAGGCTCCCTCATCGGTCACGGTCGCGGGGGCGGCTGCGATTAGCATTCCCTTTTCATCTGTCATCGACAGAAACCAGCGTTATCGGGAATGTGCGCAGGACAGGGGTTTTGTCAAGCGGAAGAATTGTCGGGGAAGGGGGCTCAGGTGGTTCCGGCGGTGATTTGTTCTTGGCGGAACCGTGTCAGAGACGCCGTCAGTTCCTGATAAAGCGCGTCCGAAAGGCGGGATCTCGGGTTGTTCACCCGGTCGATCAGCGCCAGTTCCCGGCTGATCTGAGGCGCGCCCAAAGGCAAGACCTTCAAATCATCCGGATAGGGCGGCGCGCAGGCCCGTTGCGGGGCGATGGAAATGCCGATGCCGTTGCGCACCAGCGCCTCGATCGCCTCAAGTGAATCCACCTCCAGTACCGGGCGCGGTTGGATCTTGTGGTCGCTCAGGTATCTTTCAATCTGCTGCCCGGCCCAGGCGCGCCGGTTGAACCAGATGAACGGATGCGCCGCCACCAATGCCCGGACCGATTGTTCCGGCGCGCTTGCCGGGGCGAGGACGTTCAGCGGTTCGTGGCAAATCGACTGGACCCGCACCCCATCCAGCGGCCCGGCGGGGGCGGTGACGATGGCCGCGTCAATGTCGCGATTGCGCACCAGCCGGGTCAGTTCCTGTGACAGGTCCGCCCGGATCTGAAGTTGAAGCCGCGGATGCGCCTGGCGCAGCATGGCCAGCGCCGGTGGCACCAGATTGACCAGCGATGACGGCACAACCCCAAGCGTCAGCGAGCCGATCAGCGTTGTATCACTGGCCAACGCTTTGATTTCATCGGTTATTCCCATGATCCGCTGTGCGTGTTCGACCAGCGCGATGCCCTTGTCCGTCAACACCGGCGGGCGGCGTTTGCGGTCAACCAGTACGACCTGCAATTCCTGCTCCAACGCCTTCACATGCACTGAGACGGCCGAATGGCTAAGCCCCAAAGCCTCGCCCGCCGCCACAAATGTCGGGTATTGCGACACCGCGATGATGGTTCTCAGGAAGTGGAGGTTCATCTGAAATTCACTTGTTACGAATTCAAACACTATTATCGAAGTTTAATCGCTTTTGTCCATGATCCCGGTATCCTATGCTAACATCAAACGGCGTGCCGGGGTCTTCCTGCCCGCTTTCCTTACCCGAAGACGAGAAGACAAGTGACCGATAACAAAGAAAATGCCGATACTTTGACGGGGCCGCTTCAGGGGCTTCGGGTTCTTGACCTGAGCCGAATCCTTGCCGGGCCCAGTTGCACCCAGCTTCTGGGCGACCTTGGCGCGGATATCATCAAGGTCGAACGCCCCGGCAAGGGCGATGATACCCGCAGCTGGGGGCCGCCGTTCGTCAGGGATGCACAGGGCCAAGAGACAGGCGAAAGCGCCTATTACCTGTCCTGCAACCGCAACAAACGCTCGATCGGGCTGGATATTTCCAACCCTGATGATGTGGCGATTGTGAAGCGGCTGCTCAGAACCTGCGATGTTCTGGTCGAGAATTTCAAACAGGGCGGGCTGAAAAAATACGGCCTGTCCTACGCGCAACTAAAGGATGAATTCCCCGAGCTGGTCTATTGCTCGATCACCGGGTTTGGCCAGACCGGGCCGAATGCAGCCAAGCCCGGATACGACATTCTGGCGCAGGGCTATGGCGGCATCATGAGCCTGACAGGTGCGCCGGACGGCGAGCCGATGAAGGTCGGGGTGGGCATTTCCGACGTGATGACCGGCATGTACGCCGCCGTTGCCATCCTGGCGGCGCTGCGCCACCGTGATGCCACCGGCGAGGGACAGCAGATTGATATCGCGCTGGTCGATGTCCAGACCTCGTGGCTGATCAACGAGGGCACCAATTACCTTCTGTCCGGGCAGGAACCGGTACGGCGCGGCAATCAGCACCCGAATATCGTGCCGTATCAGGCGTTTGCGGTGCAGGACGGCCATGTCATCGTGGCCGTCGGCAATGACGCCCAGTTCGGCCGGTTTTGCGAATTGATCGGGCAGGGCCATCTGGCGACCGACAAACGTTATGCGACCAACGCGCAGCGCCTTTTGCACCGCGAGGCGCTGATCGCCCTCCTGACGCCGGTTCTGGCTGGCATGGCCAAGGACGACCTGATCACCGGGATGGAGCGGGCGGGGGTGTCCTGCGGCCCGATCAACACCGTGCCGGAGCTGTTCGCCTCCGATCAGGTCGCCGCGCGCGGGATGAAGATCTCGCTGCCGCATCCGGCGTCCGGCAGCGGTTCGGTCGAGCTGATCGGCAATCCCATCAAGCTGTCGAAAACACCGGTGCAATACCGGCGCGCGCCGCCGGTGTGCGGGGCCGACAGCCGCGATGTGCTGGATGAGCTTGAGACCCTGAACCGGCAATCACCGCCCCGAACCCACAGCGACCGGAATAACCATGTTTGACCTTACCCCGACCCAACTGGACCTTCAGGCCCGCGCCCGCGCCCTGTCCGACGGCTATGTGAACGCCCGCGCGGCCGAGATCGACCAGTCCGAGGAATACCCCTGGGACGTTGTCGAAAAGCTGACGGGGGCCGGGTTCATGGGGCTGACCATCCCGTGGGAATATGGCGGGGCGGGCCTGACCTATTTCGATGCGGTTCTGGTGATCGAACAGATGGCGCGCAATTGCGGCGTGAGCGCGCGGATCGTGGTCGAGGCCAACATGGGCGGTGTCGGGGCGATCATGGGCTATGGCAGCGCGGCGCAGAAGGAACTGGCCGCGTCTTACGTGCTGAACGGCGACAAACCGGCGATCTGCATTACCGAACCGGGGGCCGGAAGTGCCGCCACTGAAATGACGACCACAGCGGTGAAAACCGATGGCGGCTATGTTCTGAACGGCAAAAAGCACTGGATCACCGGGGGAGGGGTGTCAAAACTGCACCTGATATTTGCCCGGGTGTTTGAGGGTGGAGTTGATCAGGGAATTGGCGGGTTCATCGCCATCCGCGACGAAACCAGGGGGTTGCGCACCGGCAAACGCGAATTTGCCATGGGGCTGCGCGGCCTGCCCGAGACCGAAGTGATCTTTGACGATATGTTCGTCCCCGATGCCCATGTCATTCGCCCGCCGCAAGGCTTCCGGCACGGGTTCGCCGCCCTGATGAGCGCCTATAACGGTCAGCGCGTCGGGGCCGCCACGGTGGCGCATGGTCTGGCCGTGGGGGCCTATGAACGCGCCATCGCATTTGCCAAATCGCGCGAACAGTTTGGCCGCCCGATCGCAGAATTTCAGGGGCTTCAGTGGATGATTGCCGACATGGCCACCGGATTGGCGGCGGCGCAGGCGCTGATCTACAAGGCGGCGCTGAGTGGCGGGGATGGATACCCGGATAAAAACGCCGCCGCGCAGGCCAAGATTTTCGCTGCCGAGAACGCCATCAAGGTCACCAATGACGCGCTGCAAATCCACGGGGCGGCGGGGTACGGGCGCAGCCTGCCGATTGAGCGGATCGTGCGCGATGCGCGGATGTTCACCATTGGCGGCGGCACCGCACAGATGTTGCGCAATCAGGTTGCGGGGGCGGTGCTGAACATGAAGACGCCGCAAACCCGTGCCGGATATTGCGATACGCCAGAGGTGCGACAGGCGGCGGTGCACTGAAGCCGCACCCTTTCGGGCTGAGTCACCGGCGCGGCCTCAGGCCTTTGTTTTTACGCGAAATTTTATCCGAATACCGGTTTCTACTTTTGTGGCCGCGCGCTAACGATTCAAGTATTTGGCGGCTTCCTTGCGGGCAAATGGCTTCATTGCCTCGCCATGCTGGTCCAGAAACCGCCGCACCCGGTCCGGATCATGCTTGCTCAGGTCGCGCAGCCACCAGCCGATGGCCTTCTGGATGAACCAGTTGCGATCGGGCACATAGCCGGCGGCCCAGCCAAGGATACGGTCGCGGGCCAGCAATTCGTCGGGTTTTGGATGGTTCTGTTTGGTCCAGGGCAGGGTGATGACCAACGCGGCGCGCCGGGTCCACATGTGGTCTGACGTGGTCCAGTTTTCGACCTGATCCAGTCGCACGGGATCGGCGATCAGACGTTTCTGCCCGGCCATGCAGACGTGATCGGCGATGGCCCAACTGTCGAAATCCGCCAGCCAGCTCTGGATCAGCGCCCAGGCCGCTTCGTCGGGGCGAATACGTGCCTGAGTCAGCAGTTTGGCGGCGGCCAGCCGTGCCTCGAAGATATCGGTCTGCCAAAGCGCTGCGGCCAGATCCACGCGGGCGGGCACATCAAGGTTACGCCGCCAGTCCCGGGTCAGATCATTGATCACCGGATTGGACACGCCCAGATATTCGCGCGTGCCCTTGTGATAGGCGGCCATGCCTTTGGCACGCTCGGGATCGGCATGTTCCTTGATCTGGTCGAGATAGGTGGCAAGCATTTCCAGGCTGTCTGCGCCGCTCACTCGACCGTCACCGATTTTGCAAGATTGCGGGGCTGGTCGACATCTGTACCCTTGGCCACCGCCGTATGATAGGCCAGCAATTGTGCCGGTATCGCATAAAGGATCGGTGCCAGAATGTCGCTGACCGACGGCATCCGGATCGTCTGCCAGACCCCTTCGCTGGCCTCGGCAATGCCGGCCTCGTCCGAGATCAGCACCACCTTGCCCTTGCGCGCCATGACCTCCTGCATGTTGGATACAGTCTTGTCGAACAGCGCATCGCGCGGGGCCATAACCACCACCGGCATGTGTTGGTCAATCAGCGCAATGGGGCCGTGCTTCAGTTCACCTGATGCATAAGCTTCGGCGTGTATATAGCTGATTTCTTTCAGTTTTAACGCGCCTTCATGGGCTAGGGGGTACATCGCGCCACGTCCCAGAAACAATACATCCCGTGCCTCGCTCAGAGCCTGGCCGGTGCGCTTGATCGTACGGCTCAACTCCAGTGCGTCGTTCACGAGTGACGGCAAATCGCGCAGATCCGCCAGATGACCGGCCATCTCTTCGTCGCTGACATGCCCCCGGTCATGGGCCGCCTTGAGCGCCAGAATCAACAGCACGCTCAGCTGGCAGGTGAACGCCTTGGTCGAGGCAACGCCAACCTCGACACCCGCCAGAATGGGCAGCACCAGATCGCTTTCGCGGGCGATCGAGCTTTCGGGAACATTGACCACCGATACGATCTCGTCGGCCTTGCCCTTGCAATAACGCAAAGCCGCCAGGGTGTCCGCCGTCTCGCCCGACTGGCTGACAAACAGCGCCACGGTGCCCGATGGCACGGGCGGTTCGCGATAGCGGAATTCGGACGCCACATCAATTTCGACCGGCAGGCGGGCCAGCTGTTCGAACCAGTATTTCGCGGTCATGCAGGCGTAATAGGCGGTGCCGCAAGCGACCAGGGTAAGGCGGTCCACCTTGGAAAAATCCAGCCCCTCTCCGGGCAGTTGCACCTGGGTTTGCCCGGCGGTTTGCCCGGCGGGCAGGTAATGGGCAATTGCGCGGGCCAGCACGTTGGGCTGTTCGGCAATTTCCTTTGCCATGAAGTGTTTATGCCCGGCCTTGTCGGCGCTTGTGTTGTCCAACTCGATGTGTCGCACACTGCGGTTGGCCAGATTGCCATTGGCGTCGCGGATCTCAAGGCTGGTGCGGGTGATGATGGCCCTGTCGCCCTCGTCCAGATAGGTGATCCGGTCGGTCAGGGGGGCCAGCGCAATCGCGTCGCTGCCCACATACATCTCGCCGTCGCCATGACCAATCGCCAGCGGCGAACCCTTGCGTGCCGCAACGATCAGATCGTCCTGGCCGTCAAACAGAAAGGCCAGCGCAAAGGCCCCGGTCAGCTGGTCCAGCGTTTTGCCTGCCGCCTCGACCGGGCCGGCCCCGTCGCGCATGTGCCGCTCGGTCATCAGGGCGATGGTTTCGGTGTCGGTTTCGGTCCGGAACGCGATGCCCAGATCGGCCAGTTCGGCGCGCAATTCGCGGTAGTTTTCGATGATCCCGTTATGCACCACGGCCACCTCTCCGGCGCGGTGCGGGTGGGCGTTGTCAATGGTCGGCGCGCCATGCGTTGCCCAGCGTGTGTGACCGATGCCGGACTTGCCCGCCAGCGGGTCATGCACCAGCAGATCGCTGAGGTTCACCAGCTTGCCAACCGCCCGGCGCCGGTCCAGCGCGCCATCGTTCACTGTGGCAATTCCGGCGCTGTCATAGCCGCGATATTCCAGCCGTTTCAGCGCCTCAACCAGAATGGGGGCAACTTCATGGTCACTCAGAACCCCTACAATACCGCACATTAACCCGCCCCTTTATCCCGTTTTGCCTTCTTGGCCTTCAACATATCGAACAATTTGCGCGCTCGTCCCGGTTTCACCTGTTGCGGTACGCGCGACATGGCCAGGGCATCATCCTCGACGTCGCGCGTTATCACCGACCCGGACGCAGTCAGCGCGCCGGCACCGATTTTTACCGGCGCGACCAGCATGGTGTTTGAGCCGATGAAAGCGCCTGCGCCTATCTCGGTTTCATGCTTCATCACGCCGTCATAATTGCAGGTGATGGTGCCCGCGCCGATGTTGGCGCGCACGCCGATCGAGGCATCGCCCACGTAACTCAGATGGTTGATCTTGGCCCCTTCACCGACCACGGCATTCTTGACCTCGACAAAATTGCCGACCCGCACGTCTTCGGCCAGTTCCGTGCCGGGGCGCAGCCGCGCGTAGGGGCCGACAATCGCGCCACGGCTGACGTGGCAGCCTTCCAGATGCGAAAACGCGCGGATATGCGCGCCGCTTTCCACCGTCACACCGGGGCCAAACACCACGTTGGGTTCGATCATTGCGTCACGGCCAATCACCGTGTCAAAGGCCAGAAACACCGTTTCGGGGGCCATCATGGTCACGCCGCTGTCCAGCAACTCGCGCCGCGCGCGGGTCTGGAACACCGCATCCGCCGCCGCCAGGTCGGCGCGCGAATTGACCCCCAGCGTTTCGCTTTCGTCGCAAGAGACCGCGCCGACCCGCAAGCCCCGCGCACGGGCCAGCCCGACCACATCCGTCAGATAGTATTCGCCGGCGGCGTTGTCATTGCCAACCTGAGAGATCAGGTCGAACAGGGTGGTGGCATCACAGGCCATCAGCCCGCTGTTGCAAAAATCAATTGCCCGCTGGTCGGGGGTGGCGTCCTTGAATTCGACGATCCGTTCCAGTTCATCGCCCTGCATCACCAGACGGCCATAACGGGCCGGGTCTGCGGCGTGAAAGCCAAGGATAACAAGGTCATGGCCGGACCGGGCGGCCTGCATCCGTTTAAGCGTTCCGGGTTGCAGGAACGGCGTGTCGCCAAACAGCACGAACAGATCGCCGGCAAACCCGTTCAGGGCGTCCTGCGCCTGTGCGACCGCATGGGCGGTGCCGTTCTGCTCGGATTGCAGGGCGATTTCGGCCGTTTCATCCACGTCTTGCGCGGCCTGTGCTACGGCCTCGGCACCGATGCCGGCGACAATGACGGTGCGGTCGGGCTCAAGGGCGGCACCGGTGCGCATGGCATGGGCCAGCATTGGCGCATGGGCAATCGGGTGCAGGACTTTGGGCAGGTCCGATAGCATCCGTGTGCCTTTGCCAGCGGCCAGGATGACGAGGGCTGTGCTCATCTTTTGTCTCATTGTGTTTAAATGCTTTGTGTTTCTGTGGCCCCCGTTTTATCCGCTTGGGGCGGCGGCGCAAGCGTTGTGGCGTTCAAACAAGGTTGCGGACTGCAACAATATGGCGCGGAAATGCGCCGAGGGGGCAGATATGCGCAGTGTGATCTTCGATCTGGACGGTACGCTGGCCGACACATCCGGCGATCTGCTGGCGGCGGCCAATAGCTGTTTTCGCGATATGGGGCTGGGCGATGTGCTGGTGCCGGGGGCGGATGCCGGGATCGCGCTGCGCGGTGGCAAGGCAATGCTGCGGCGCGGGCTGGAGCGGGTCGGGCAGTATGATGTCGCTGTTGTCGAGCGCTATTATCCGGCGCTTCTGGAGGCCTACGGGGCGGCGATTGATTTGCATACATACCTCTACCCCGGCGCAATGGAGGCGGTTGAAGCCCTGAAAACGCAAGGCTATGGCGTCGGCATCTGCACCAACAAACCCGAGGCGCTGGCCGAGGTATTGCTGACCCGGATGGGGATACGCGACGCCTTTGCCGCGCTGGTCGGGGCGGATACGCTGGCGGTGCGCAAACCGGACCCTGAACCATTGCGCGAAGCGGCAAGGCGGGTGGGGGGCGATCCGGCGCGATGCGTGCTGATTGGTGATTCCGATACCGACCGCAATACCGCGCGGGCGGCCGGGGTGCCGTCGGTTCTGGTAACGTTCGGGCCGTCGGGCGCGGATATGGCGGCGTTGAAGCCCGAGGCGCTGCTGGACCGGTTCGAGGATCTGCCGGGGGTTGTGGCGCGGTTGATCGGCTGATCAGGCGCTATTGGCACAGCTATTGACCCGGACCAGATGCCGCCGCACAAACAACGGATGAGCGAGCGATTCACCGGCAGTTTCACCCAGCAGGAACCTATCCCCGAGGTCGGGATTGAGGCGGCGCTGGCTGTGCTGCGGCACGGGCGGTTGCATCGCTATAATCTGGCCGGGGACGAGGCCGGCGAGGTTGCCCTGCTTGAACAGGAGTTTGCCGATTTCGTGGGGGCGAAATATTGCCTCGCGGTGGCCTCGGGCGGGTATGCGATAGCGACGGCGCTGCGCGCGATCGGGGTTGGGCCGGGCGATGTGGTTTTGTCCAACGCCTTCACGCTGGCCCCGGTGCCCGGCGCGATTACCTCGCTGGGGGCAAAGCCGGTGTTTGTTGGCGTAACCGAGGCGCTGACCATTGATCTGGACGATCTGGAGTCCAGGGCCGGGCAGGCCGGGGTGCTGTTGTTAAGCCATATGCGCGGGCATATCTGTGACATGGACCGGCTGATGGAGATCTGTGACCGGGCCGGCATCGTGGTGATCGAGGATTGCGCGCATACGATGGGGGCCAGTTGGAACGGCGTGGCATCGGGGCGGCACGGGGTGATGGCCGCTTATTCCTGCCAGACCTATAAGCATATGAATGCCGGAGAGGGCGGATTTCTGGTCACCGATGATGCAGAACTGGCGGCCAAGGCGATTATGCTGTCGGGATCCTATATGCTGTATGACCGCCACCGGGCCGCGCCCGCGCCAGAGGTGTTCGAGCGGATCAAATACGATGTGCCGAATATTTCCGGGCGTATGGATAATCTGCGCGCGGCGATCCTGCGCCCGCAACTGGCCGCGCTGGCGGGGCAGGTTACGCGCTGGAACGCGCGCTACCGGGTACTTGAGGACGGATTGCGCGACACGCCGGGCTTACAGGTGATCGAGCGGCCCGTGGCGGAGCATTTTGTCGGTTCGTCAATTCAGTTTCTCTTACCTGACTGGCCTTCAGATAAGATTAAGGACGTCCTGCAACGATGCGCGAACCGGGGTGTCGAGCTGAAATGGTTCGGCGCGCCTGAGCCTGCCGGGTTCACTTCGAAATACGACCAGTGGCGCTATGCGGAGGTGCATATGATGCCCGCCAGTGACCGGGTTCTGGCCGGAATTCTGGACATGCGGGTGCCGCTGACCTTTTCGCTTGAGGATTGTGCGTTGATCGCGCGGATCATCCGGGCCGAGGTCAGTATGGTTTTTCAAAGCCAGGCGTAATCCAAAGGAGTGCGCCAAAAGGCGCACGCAGGTTTGTTGATTGGCGTCTGGCCCGGCTGCGGTACCCGGTCCGGACAGGCGACGATTGACGCGGTGCCCGATTCGCTGGTATCAGGTTATTGAACAAGTGTTCAGATAATCCGTAATTATTCCCCGGAGGAAGCCCCAGATGTTCAACGCAACCATGCAATTCGACCTTGGCGAGGATGTTAATGCCCTGCGAGACATGGTGCATCGCTGGGCGCAGGAGCGGGTCAAACCGATGGCCGCCGGAATTGACAGCAGCAACGATTTCCCGGCCGAGTTGTGGAAAGAGATGGGCGATCTGGGCCTGCTGGGCATCACCGTCCCCGAGGAATACGGCGGCGCGGGCATGTCCTATCTGGCGCATACCATCGCGGTTGAGGAAATCGCACGGGCCAGCGCCAGCGTGTCGCTGTCTTACGGCGCGCATTCCAACCTTTGCGTCAATCAGATCAAGCTGAACGGCACGCATGAGCAGAAGGCAAAGTATCTGCCTCGGCTGGTATCAGGTGAACATGTGGGTGCCCTGGCCATGTCCGAGACCGGGGCCGGATCCGACGTTGTGTCGATGAAGCTGCACGCGGAAAAGCGCAATGATCATTACCGGTTGAATGGCAACAAATACTGGATCACCAACGGTCCGGACGCCGACACGCTGGTGGTTTATGCCAAGACCGACCCGGATGGCGGCAGCAAGGGCATCACCGCCTTTCTGATCGAGAAAGAGTTCAAGGGCTTCTCGACCGGCCCGCATTTCGACAAGCTGGGGATGCGCGGGTCAAACACCGGAGAGCTGATCTTTGATGATTGCGAAGTGCCGTTTGAAAACGTGCTGGGCGAGGAAGGGCGCGGCGTCGCCGTTCTGATGTCGGGCCTGAACTATGAACGTGTGGTTCTGGCCGGGATCGGCACCGGCATCATTGCCGCCTGTCTGGACGAAATCATGCCCTATATGGCCGAGCGAAAGCAGTTTGGTCAGCCGATTGGCAACTTCCAGCTGATGCAGGGCAAGATGGCGGATATGTATACAGGCATGAATTCGGCGCGCGCCTATGTGTACGAGGTGGCCAAGGCCTGCGACCGGGGCGACGTGACCCGTCAGGATGCGGCGGCCTGTTGTCTCTATGCGTCCGAACAGGCAATGACCCAGTCGCATCAGGCGGTGCAGGCGATGGGCGGGGCCGGGTATCTCAGCGACAATCCGGTGGGCCGTATTTTCCGCGATGCCAAGTTGATGGAGATCGGGGCGGGGACCAGTGAGATCCGCCGCATGCTGGTCGGGCGCGAGATGATGAATGCGATGAAATAACGCGCTTTGCAGGCAGGAAACGGCAATCGCGCCTCTGATCCGATCGAAGGTGAAATATCATGAAGTTACAGTCCAAAGCTCTCCCATCCTCCGAAAGCTTCAAAACCAACCGTGCCGCTCTTCTTGATGCGCTGGAAACCGCCCGCGTGGCGGCCGATCATGCCACCCAGGGCGGCAACGAGAAATCCCGCGCCCGCCACGTTGCGCGCGGCAAGATGCTGCCGCGCGACCGGGTGTCGAACCTGCTGGACCCCGGTTCATCGTTTCTGGAAATCGGCACCACTGCGGCGCATGAAATGTATGACGGTGCGGCCCCCGGTGCCGGCGTGATCACCGGTATTGGCCAGGTGCATGGCCAGGACGTGATGGTCGTGTGCAACGATGCCACCGTCAAGGGTGGCACCTACTATCCGATGACCGTCAAGAAACACCTGCGGGCGCAGGAAATTGCCCAGGAAAACCACCTGCCCTGCATCTATCTGGTGGATTCGGGCGGGGCCAACCTGCCCAATCAGGACGAAGTCTTCCCCGATCGCGATCACTTTGGCCGCATCTTCTATAATCAGGCCAACATGTCGGCACTGGGCATCCCGCAGATCGCCGTGGTCATGGGGTCTTGCACGGCGGGTGGTGCTTATGTGCCGGCAATGTCGGACGTGACGATCATCGTCAAGGAACAGGGCACGATCTTTCTGGCCGGCCCGCCCCTGGTCAAGGCCGCGACCGGCGAGGTGGTCAGCGCCGAAGACCTTGGCGGCGGCGACGTGCATACGCGCCTTTCGGGCGTGGCCGACTACCTGGCCGAGGATGACACCCACGCCCTGGCCCTGGCCCGGCGCGCGGTCAGCCACCTGAACCGCACCAAGCCGCAAACCGTACGCTGGGAAAGCCCCGAAGACCCGGCCTATGACCCCGAGGAACTGCTTGGGATTGTCCCCTCGGACCGGCGCACACCCTACGACATCCGCGAGGTGATCGCACGTATGGTCGATGGCAGCCGCTTTGACGAATTCAAACCGCGCTATGGCGAAACCCTGGTGACCGGGTTCGCGCATATCAAGGGCTGCCCGATTGGTATCATCGCCAACAACGGCGTGCTGTTCTCGGAATCCGCCCAAAAGGGCGCGCATTTCGTCGAACTGTGCAGCCAGCGCCATATTCCACTGTTGTTCCTGCAAAACATCACCGGCTTCATGGTCGGGCAAAAGTATGAAAACGAAGGCATCGCCCGTCATGGCGCGAAACTTGTCACGGCTGTTGCGACCACGAAAGTGCCAAAAATCACCATGATCGTCGGCGGTTCCAACGGGGCCGGCAATTACGGCATGTCGGGGCGTGCCTATTCGCCTCGGTTCCTGTGGACCTGGCCCAACTCGCGTATCTCGGTGATGGGCGGCGAACAGGCGGCGGGCGTTCTGGCCACGGTCAAACGCGACGGCATCGAACGGGCCGGCGGCACCTGGTCGCCCGAAGAAGAGGCGGCGTTCAAACAACCCACCCTGGATATGTTCGAACACCAGTCCCACCCGCTTTATGCCTCGGCCCGCCTTTGGGACGACGGCATCATCGACCCCCGCAAATCCCGCGATGTGCTGGCCCTTTCCCTCAAGGCCTCGCTGAATGCGCCTATTCCGGACACCCGGTTCGGCATTTTCCGGATGTAATCCACCTTCTTCTCGTTGAAAATACTCCGGGGGTCCGGGGGCTGGCCCCCGGTTCTGCCGTTAGACAAAGGACCAAGCGCATGTTTGACACGATCCTCATAGCCAACCGCGGCGAAATTGCCTGCCGGGTCTTGGAAACGGCGCAGAAAATGGGCATCCGCTGCGTCGCCGTCTATTCCGACGCCGACGCCAGCGCCAAACACGTCGAAATGGCCGACGCCGCCGTGCATATCGGCGGCCCGGCCCCGGCTGACAGCTATCTCAAGGGCGATGTGATCATTCGCGCCGCGCTCGACACCGGCGCGCAAGCCATCCACCCCGGCTATGGCTTCCTGTCCGAGAACCCCGAATTCGTCGATGCGGTGCAGGCGGCGGGCCTGACCTTTATCGGCCCCTCGGGCGATGCGATCCGGGCCATGGGCCTGAAGGATGCGGCCAAGGTGCTGATGGAAAAGGCCGGCGTGCCGGTGGTGCCCGGCTATCATGGCGCAAATCAGGATCCCGAACACCTGTCCGGCGCGGCTGACACCATCGGTTACCCGGTGCTGATCAAGGCCGTGGCGGGCGGTGGCGGCAAGGGTATGCGGCTGGTGGAACGCTCCGAAGATTTCGCCGATGCGCTGGAAAGTGCGCGCAGCGAGGCGAAAACCGCCTTTGGCAACACCGACGTGCTGGTTGAAAAATTCGTCAGCAAACCGCGCCACATCGAAGTGCAGGTCTTTGGCGACGGCACCCGGGCCGTACACCTGTTCGAACGCGACTGTTCGCTGCAACGTCGCCACCAGAAGGTCATCGAAGAGGCCCCGGCACCCGGCATGACCGACGAAATGCGCGCCGCCATGGGCCAGGCCGGCGTGCGCGCCGCCGAGGCGATCGGCTACTCGGGCGCGGGCACGGTGGAATTCATCACCGACGCTTCCGATGGGCTGCGCCCCGACCGGTTCTGGTTCATGGAAATGAACACCCGCCTTCAGGTCGAACACCCGGTAACCGAGGCCATCGCGCAAGTCGATCTGGTGGAATGGCAACTTCGGGTCGCTTCCGGAGAAGCCCTGCCGATGCAGCAATCCGACCTGTCGATCACCGGCCATGCCTTCGAGGCGCGCCTCTACGCCGAGGACGTGCCGGCAGGGTTCCTGCCCGCCACCGGCACGCTGACCCATCTGCAATTCCCGGTCGATGCGCGCGCCGACAGCGGCGTGCGCCCGGGTGATACGATCAGCCCCTGGTACGACCCGATGATTGCCAAGCTGGTGGTGCACGGGGCCACCCGCGGTGCGGCGCTGAACCAGTTGGAAAGGGCCTTGCGCCATACCGATGTGGGCGGGCTGACCACCAATATCTCGTTCCTCAGCGCCTTGGCCTCGCAGCCCGATTTTGTCGACGGCAACATGGACACCGGGCTGATCGAACG
>Ga0209121_10000312_pt1 | contig 51838 bp, 56 predicted proteins | sample Cruoilmetagenom3_FD_187292 | JGI IMG/M metagenome (GOLD analysis project Ga0209121, IMG submission 187292) | Oil polluted marine microbial communities from Coal Oil Point, Santa Barbara, California, USA - Sample 3 (SPAdes) (version 2) | ecosystem: Environmental > Aquatic > Marine > Oil seeps ... | reverse complement strand
GCTATGCGTCGGGCGCTTTGGACCCCCAGATCGGCCAGGCAAAAGCCGCAGAATGACCGCAGAATGACCAACAGAAGTGAGGAGGAAAACCAATGGACCAATCAAACCGCTATGCCCGCCTGGACCTGACCGAAGCCGACCTGATCGCAGGCGGCACACACGTTCTGGTCGCCTAAATCATGAAGCCGAAAGCAGGCTTTGATAGCTTCCTGGCCACCGCCGCGCATTTCGCTGCCGAAAGCGCGACCGGCACCAACGTGGACGTGTCCACCACCGATGATTTCACCCGTGGCGTTGACGCGCTGGTCTATGAGATCGACGAAGCGAATGAGCTGATGAAGATCGCCTATCCGGTCGACCTGTTTGACCGCAACATCATTGATGGGCGCGCGATGATCTGTTCGTTCCTGACGCTGGCGATTGGCAACAATCAGGGCATGGGCGACGTGGAATATGCCAAGATGCATGACTTCTATGTGCCGCCCGCCTTTCTGCGCCTGTTTGACGGGCCCTCGACCACCATTTCCGACATGTGGCGCGTGCTGGGGCGGTCGCATGTGGACGGCGGGTTCATCGTCGGCACGATCATCAAACCGAAACTGGGTCTGCGCCCGCAGCCCTTTGCCGATGCCTGTTACGATTTCTGGCTGGGTGGCGATTTCATCAAGAACGATGAACCGCAGGGCAACCAGCTGTTCGCGCCGCTGAAAGAAACCATTCCGCTGGTCGCCGACGCGATGAAACGCGCCCAGGACAAGACCGGTGAGGCGAAACTGTTCAGCGCCAATACCACCGCGGATGATCACTATGAAATGCTGACACGCGGTGAATTCATCCTGGAGACCTTTGGTGAAAACGCCGATCACGTTGCGTTTCTGGTCGATGGGTATGTCACCGGCCCTGCTGCGATCACCACCGCACGCCGGGCCTTCCCGGACCAGTATCTGCACTATCACCGCGCGGGCCACGGCGCCGTGACCTCACTGCAAACGTAACGCGGCTATACCGCCTTTGTGTTGTCGAAAATGGCGCGGATGCAGGGGGCTTCGGGCATTCACACCGGCACCATGGGCTATGGCAAGATGGAAGGCGAAGCGGCGGACAAGCTGATGGCCTATATGATCACCGATGACAGCGCGGATGGGCCGTATTTCCACCAGGAATGGGGCGGGATGAACCCGACCACGCCGATCATTTCGGGCGGCATGAACGCGCTGCGCATGCCGGGGTTCTTTGAAAACCTGGGCCACTCGAACCTGGTTCTGACCGCAGGTGGCGGCAGCTTTGGCCACATTGATGGGGCCGCTGCGGGGGCAACCAGTCTGCGCCAGGCGGAGCAATGCTGGAAACAGGACGCCGACCCGATCGAATTCGCCAAAGAGCACAAGGGATTCGCCCGCGCGTTCGAAAATTTCCCGTCGGATGCCGACAAAATCTTCCCCGGCTGGCGCGAAGCCCTTCGCATCAATTCGGCTGCATGATAAGGGGGGCGCGGAAATACCCGCGCCCCACACAAAACACCGGAGAGCCCCATGTCATTCGACCGTTCCCTTAAGATCGCGCCGTCGATCCTGTCCGCCGATTTTGCCAACTTTGGCCAGGAAATCCAGGCCATCGAAGCGCAGGGCGCCGATTGGGTCCATATCGACGTGATGGACGGACATTTCGTGCCGAACCTGACCTTTGGCCCGCCCGCCGTCGCCGCTTTTCGCCCGCATGTGAAAACCTTCATGGACGTGCACCTGATGATCTCGCCGGTCGACGCTTATATCGAAGCCTATGCCGAAGCGGGTGCTGACATGATCGTCGCCCATGTCGAGGCCTCGACCCACATTCACCGCACCATGCAAGCGATCCGCGCCCAGGGCGTGAAAGCAGGCGTGGCGCTGAACCCCGGCACGCCAGCGTCTGCCGTGTCCGAGGTTCTGGACCTTGTCGACATGGTGTTGGTCATGACCGTGAACCCCGGCTTTGGCGGTCAGAAATTCATCCACTCGGGTGTCGAAAAAACCCGTCAGATCCGCCAGATGATCGGGGACCGTGACATTCACATCCAGATCGACGGTGGTGTAACGCCTGAAACCGCGCCCTTGGTGGTCGACGCGGGTGCGGACGTGCTGGTCGCAGGATCTGCCGTGTTCAAAGGCGGCTCGGTCGCCAACCCCGAGGTCTATGGCGACAACATGCGCGCCATCCGTGCGGCTGTGGAAAGCGCTGCCTCCTGATGATCCCTCTGGTGAAACATATGCAAATATGTCTATGTTTCACCAGAGACGATTTAAGGAGGACCACATGATCCGTCACGCCATTCTGGCCGCCACCTTGGCGACCCCTGCGTTTGCCTTCGAAGATGTTGCCGACCAGTACCCCGGTAACGTATTGTATTCAAAGCCTTACGAGGTGATCCCGAATATCTGGTCGGCCATCGGTGCCACCGCGCCGCCGAATTATGAGAACACCGGCCACAACAACAACCTGTCCTTCATGGTCACGGGCGACGGCGTGATCGTGGTGAACGGCGGTGCGAACTACCGCCTGGCCCAGGCGCTGCACGCAGAAATCCAAAAGGCGACTGACCAGCCGGTTAAGCTGGTGATCAACGAAAACGGCCAGGGTCACGCGATGCTGGGCAATTCCTATTGGGCGGAACAGGGTGTCGATATCCTGGCCCATGTGGACGCGGCGCATGAATTTGCCGACCGGGGCCCGCAGCTGTTGGCGGGGATGGAACGCTATGCGCGTGAAAACTCCGAGGGCACGACGCTGGTTGAACCCACCATCCTGTTCACCGACCCCTATATGATCGACATGGGCGACATGCATATCGAAGTCATGCACGCCGGCCCCTCACATGGGCCCGGCGACACGCAAGTCTGGATCCCTGCACAGGGCATGATGATCGCCGGTGACATCGCCTTTAACAACCGCATGACGCCGATCTTTGAAGACACCTGCACCAGCTGTTGGATCGAAACCTGGGAGACCGTATTCGCCCCCATCGGCGCGACCTATGTCATCCCCGGCCACGGCAATCCGACCAATATGGCGCAGGTTGAAAAGGACACGATCGGATACCTGAAACACCTGCGCGCCGCGGTCGGGGCGCATTTGGAAGACGGCGGCATGCTGGATCAGGCGTATTATGTCGACCAGGAGGCCTATCGCTATCTCGACACGTTCGATGAACTGGCCATCAAGAACGCCGGTCAGGTCTATACGGAAATGGAGTTTGAATAATGGCAGCCATCCCCCCCGTCTGTGATTTCGACCTGCTGGCGCCCGATTTCGCGCTGCTCGGCACGGATGGAAAGACCTATGCGTTTAGCGACGTGGCGGGGGAAAACGGCACGCTTGTCATGTTTATCTGCAACCACTGCCCTTACGTTCTGGCGGTGCTGGACCGGATCATTCGCGACGCGAAGGACCTGCAAGCGCTGGGCGTCGGGGTGGTGGCGATTTCGTCGAATGACGCCGGGGCCTATCCACAGGATGGGCCGGACAAAATGGCGGACATGGCGGCGGAAATGCATTTTCCGTTCCCCTATCTGCACGACGAGAGCCAGGATGTGGCCCACGCATACGGTGCCGTATGTACGCCGGATTTCTTCGGCTACAACGCAGATGGCAAGCTGCAATACCGTGGCCGTCTGGACGCCTCGCGCAAAGAGGCCGGGCCGTGCGACCTGCGCCGCGATCTGTACGAGGCGATGAAACAAATCGCCGAAACCGGGCTGGGACCGCGCGACCAGATCCCGTCCATGGGCTGTTCGATCAAGTGGAGAATGTGATGCGGATTGTCTTTGATCTGGACGGAACGCTGATCGACAGCGCGCCGGACCTGCGCGCCGCGGCCAATATCATGCTGGCGGGTGAGGGGGCCGAACCACTGGATCTGCCCACGGTTATTTCCTTTATTGGCAATGGCTTGCCGAAACTGGTCGAACGATCCATGGGGGCGCGTGGCATTGATGCGGGCGAACATGTGCGCCTGACACAGGTGACTTTGGAGGCGTATAACCGCGATCCGGCGACGCTGACCACGATCTATCCGGGGGTCGAACAGGCCTTGTCGCGCCTGAAATTCGCCGGGCATCGGTTGGGCATGTGTACCAACAAACCCCACGCCCCTGCGGTGGATATTCTGGACCGCCTGGGCCTTGCGCAATACTTTGACGCTGTGGTTGGCGGCGACACGCTGGCGGTCAAGAAACCCGATCCTGAACCCTTGCTGCACACGTTGGTGCAACTGGGTGACGGCCCGGCGTTGTATGTTGGCGACAGCGAAGTGGACGCCGAAACCGCCGCCCGCGCAGGGGTGGATTTCGCTTTGTTCACCGAAGGTTATCGTAAAACGCCGATCACCGACCTGCCGCACAAGCTGGCGTTCACCCATTTTGATGACCTGCGCAAAGCCATCGCATGACCTTGCGCGCGCTGATCTTTGATGTCGATGGCACCTTGGCCGAGACCGAGGAAGCCCACCGTGCCGCCTTCAATCAGGTCTTTGCCCGTCATGATCTGGGCTGGCATTGGGGCATGGAAGACTATCGTCAGCTGCTCAAAACCACTGGTGGCAGGGAACGGATGCGCGCCCACGATCCTAAAATGGACCCCGCCCGCATTGCGGCGCTGCATGTGGAAAAAACGGCGATTTACGGTGAGATCCTTGCGCGGGCTGCCGGGTTGAAGATCGCCGTTGCCACCACGACCAATCTGCCCAATGTCGAAGCCCTGGCCAATGCTGTTGGGGGCGTCCGGCGCACGAGGTTTTCGACGTGATCGCTGCCGGGGATCAGGATTTCACAGCGGCGGACATGGTTGTGCCGACGCTCGAAGGTCTCAGCGTCACACAGCTTGGCGCGCTCTAATCCTTGGCCAATTCGCGCAACCGATCCAGAACCCACAGGCCCGGAAACCCATCGGCGATACGGCCTTGAGCCAGCTGGAACGCCCGGATTGCGCTGGCCGTGTTCGGCCCCATGAACCCGTCGATCCCTTGCGTATCAATGCCCAGATTGGTCAGCCGCATCTGCACCTCGCGCAGTTCTTCGCGGGTCAGAACGCGTTGATTTAACGGCCACCCTTTGATCAACGCCTTGCCGCCGGCAAACCGGTCCGACAGCGTGCCGATGGCGACAGCATAGGTTTCCGCACAGTTGTACCGCAGGATGACGTGATAGTTACGAAACACCATCAATGCGCTTCCGCACGTCCCGGCCGGCAGGATGATCGAGGCCGCGCCATATTCCGCGATCGGCATGTTCTGGGCGGGCTGCACGCCCATGGCGGTCCATTCTGCGACCGTCTGGTTGCGTCCCAAACCGGTCAAGGCATGATCGAACCCTTCGGGCAGGGTCACTTCGATCCCCCAGGGCTGACCTTTGCGCCAGCCATGTTTGGCCACGTAATTCGCGATGCTGGCCAAGGCATCCGTGGGGTCGTCGTGCCAAATGTCGCGCCGCCCATCGCGGTCGAAATCTACCGCGAAATCCTGAAAGCTGGTGGGCATGAATTGCCCATGCCCCATCGCCCCGGCCCAGGACCCGACCATCGTGTCCGGCGTGGCGTCCCCCATTTGGATGATGCGCAGCGCCGCCATCAGTTCGTCTTCGAAAAACGCAGCGCGGCGTCCCTGAAACGCCAGCGTGGTCAGCGCCGGGATCACCGCGTAATGGCCGCGATTCGCACCAAAGCCGGTCTCCAACCCCCAAAAGGCCATGACGACCTCGGCTTCGACCCCGAATTCGGTTTCGATCCGGTTCAGAAGTTTGCGGTTCTGGCGCAGTTTCAGCCGCCCATTGCGGATACGTTCATCCGACACGCAGATTTCCATATAGTCCCGTACGGACAAGGAAAATTCGGGCTGATGCGCCTGTTGCTCCAGCACTTTGGGCATCGGTCGCACGTCCGCCATGACCCGATCAAAGACGGGCAGGCGGATCTGGCGCTCCTCGGCGCGGCTGCGCAGGCCCTGCAGCCAGGCTGGAAAATCGTCACTCAAAGGGTTCTGTGTCACGGTATCGTTCTTATCGTTAGGCGTGCAGGCTCAGGTTACCCTATTGGCGGGTTCTGCGAACCTTCTTTTTGACTTTGGCCGCTTTGTGGCGGGATTTGTTGACCTTGCGAAAGCCCCCCTTGCCGCCACGTTTGCGATTTCCACCGCGCGGAAGGGGCTTCCCGTCGGCCTCGATCAGTTCCAACATCAGCCCGCCGGTGATCGGGACGGCCTCGGACAGGCGCACGCTGACGGGCATGCCCAGACGCAGCACCAGGCCGGTGCTTTCGCCCGTAATGGTCTGTTCGTCTTCGTCAAACCGGAAATACTCCGCGCCGATTGTGCTGATCGGAACCAGCCCATCGGCACCGGTTTCGTCCAGCTTTACAAAGGCGCCAAACCGCTGAATGCCGGAAATCCGCCCGCTGAATTCATTGCCCACCCGTTCGGACAGATAGCTGGCCAAATACCGGTCCGTCGTGTCGCGTTCGGCCAACATTGACCGCCGTTCAGTGCCCGAAATCTGCTGTGCGGTCGCTTCGAGATGTTCAATATCCTCCGGGCTCAGCCCATCGTCGCCCCAGCCATGGCCCAGGATCAAAGCCCGGTGCACAATCAGGTCGCTATAGCGCCGGATCGGGCTGGTAAAGTGGGCATAGTTCTTCAGCGCCAGGCCGAAATGGCCAAAGTTTTCAGGGTTGTAATACGCCTGCTGCATCGATCGCAGGGTCGAGATATTGATCAGTTCGTCGAACTCGGTGCCCTCGGCCTGGCCCAGCAGATTGTTCAGGTGCCGCGTCTGCAACACCTGCCCTTTGGCCAGCGTAAAGCCGGACGCCTGCGCCACCTCGCGCAGCGCCTCCATTTTCTGCGGGCTGGGTTCTTCGTGGACCCGGAACAGCAAAGGGCGCTTCAGGCGGTTCAGCTCTTCGGCGGCGGCAACATTGGCCTGGATCATGAACTCTTCGATCATGCGATGTGCGTCGAACCGTTCATAGAAGCTGACCGATTGCACGCGGCCGTCATCACCCAGAATGATCTTGCGTTCCGGCAGGTCCAGATCCAGTGGCTGGCGCTTGGCGCGGGCCAATTTGGTCGCCTCATAGGCGCCAAACAGCGGTGCGATGACCTCCTCCAACAGCGGCGCGCATTTCTCGTTCGCATTGCCGTCCTGGGCCTGCTGCACCTCAAGGTAATTCAGCGTGGCGTGGGATTTCATCAGACCCCGGGTAAACCGGTGGCTGATCTTTTCACCCTGCGCGTTCAGCACCAGACGCACGGCCATACAGGCGCGCTCAACCCCCTCGTGCAGCGAACACAGATCGCCCGACAACCGGTCCGGCAACATCGGAACGACCCGGTCGGGGAAATAGCTGGAGTTGCCGCGCTTGCGGGCCTCACTGTCCAAGGCCGAGCCGGGCGTCACGTAAAGCGCCACATCGGCGATTGCGACCCAAACGATGAACCCGCCGGGGTTTTTTCCGCTGTCATCGGCGCGGGCATATACCGCGTCGTCATGGTCGCGCGCATCAGCCGGGTCGATCGTGACCAGCGGCAGGTGGCGCAGGTCTTCGCGATCGCCCAAGGGCGCGGGTTTCGCCGCATCTGCCTGGGCGATCACGCTGTCGGGAAAGGCGTCGGGAATGCCATGTTGGTGGATGGCGATCAGGCTGACGGCCTTGGGCGCGGTCGGGTCACCCAGCCGGGCAACGATGCGCGCCTTGGGCAGGCCCATGCGCGATTTCGGCCCGGATTGCTGCGCCTCGACCAGTTCACCATCCTTGGCGCCATTCATATCCGCTGTGGCGACCATCCATTCCTTGTCCTGGCCCTTGTCGACGGGCTGAATGCGCCCCCCTTCCGAGGTCTTTTTGAACACGCCCAGAAGGCGGATTGGATTGGTGCCGATGCGCCGGATCAGACGGCCTTCGTAAAGGTGATCGGGGTCTTTCACCTCGCTCAATCGCGCCAAAATCCGGTCGCCGACCTTCAATGCTGGGTCCGAGGATTTGGCGATCAGCAGAATGCGGGGCTCATCGCCCTCGCCCTGCCATTCCATCGGCTTGGCGTACAGATCGCCATCGGCGTTGGGCGCCAGCACCTGGCACACCGCCACCGGGGGCAGCTTGTCAGGATCGCGATACGTCTTGGAGCGTTTCGCCAGATGGCCCTCGCTCTCCAGCTCGCGCAGGATGCGTTTCAGGTCGATCCGGTCATTTCCCTTGATCCCAAAAGCGCGCGCAATGTCGCGTTTCGAGGTCAGGGTCGGGTTGTCGGAAATCCATTGCAGGACTTCGTCCTTTGAAGGAATACGTGTCATTTTAAATGCCTAACATGGGGGGACGGGGACGTCACTGAGAAAGCCGGTGGGCAAGCCGTTCAAGGTCTTCAACCGTGTCCACATCGTCCAGAGTGTCGATGAAGGCGTGGCTGTGGTCGGGCAGGCTGGACATCGTGTCCGCCAGCGCATGTTCGGTCGACCACCGCACGCCATTGAACAGGCAAGTGGGCACGGCGCGGGTTCGTTTCAAGCCGACCAACCAATATCCGCCGTCGGGCGCGGGCCCGAACGCTGCGTCATGGTCGCCCAGTGCGGTGAAGGCCCGTGCGATGTGGGCGCGGCGGACGTCGGGAATATCGGCACCTATGATTGCGACGGGGCCGGGTGGCATGGTGCGCAGGATGCGGCCCATCCGGTCGCCCAGGTCGCCCGCGCCTTGCGCCATTCGGGGCAGATCGGCAGGCCAGATGCGGCTGGCCAGCCCTTTGCTGTCGGGCGCCACGGCCAGCGTCAGATCCCAGCGCGGATCGCGGATGCGGCGCAGCAGGGCGGTGGTCTGGTGGCGAAACCACCACGCCGCCCGCGTCATACCGATATCGCGCCCCAGCCGTGTTTTCACACGCCCCGGGTGCGGTTCTTTCACCATGACAACCAGTTGATTACGCAAAGTAATCCGCCATGATCCGGGCATAGATTGCCTTTAGCTGATGGATCTGCGCCACCTCAACCCGTTCATCCACCTGATGCATGGTTTTGCCAACCAGACCGAATTCAACGACCGGGCAGTGGTCTTTCACGAACCGCGCGTCCGAGGTGCCGCCGGATGTCGACATCTCAGGCGTCACGCCCGTTTCGGCGGCCACGGACGCGGCGACCAATGACGACAAGTCCCCGGGCGGGGTCACGAAACTTTCGCCCGACACTTTGGTGGTCATGTCGAAATTCACGCCGGTTTCGGCGGCGATCTTGCCCATCTCGTCGCCCAACCAGGCGGTGATCCCGGCGCTGGATTGCGCGTCATTGAACCGGATATTCACCGTGGCACGGCATTCGGCCGGGATCACGTTGTTGGCAGGATTGCCGGTGTCGATCGTCGTCACGGCCAGGGTGGACGCATCGAAATGGTCCGTGCCTTCGTCCAGCACATGCGCGTCCAGTCGCGCCATCAACCGGGCCAGCGCAGGCACCGGGTTCTTGGCGCGATGTGGGTATGCGGAATGGCCCTGAATGCCGCGCGCGGTGATATAGGCGGTCATCGACCCGCGCCGCCCGATTTTCATCATCTCGCCCATGGTGTTGGGGCAGGTGGGTTCCCCCACAATGCAGGCGGTCATTGCCTCGCCCTGCGCTGCCATCCAGTCCAGGATCGCGGTCGTGCCGTCCAGCGCGTCGCCTTCTTCGTCGCCGGTGATGGTGATGACCAGCGACGCGTCCTCGGGGGCGTCCGCGACGAAATCAATCGCCGCCGCGACCCAGGCCGCGACACCCGATTTCATGTCGGTCGCGCCGCGCCCCCACATGAACCCGTCCTTTTCGATCGCCCCGAACGGCGGCACGGTCCAGGCGGCCTCGTCCCCCAACGGCACCACGTCGGTATGGCCGTTGAACCCCAACGTGCGGGCGTTTTTCGACCCCCAGCGGGCGAACAGATTTGACACCTCGCCCCGATCCACGCGGGTGCAGGTGAACCCGGCGTCCTGCAACAGCCCTTGCAACAACACCAAAGCGCCACCCTCAATGGGCGTGACAGAGGCGCATTGGATCAGGCGGCGGGTCAATTCGGCGGGATCAGTGGTCATGGGGTACTCCTTTGATCCCCTGTTAGCGCGCCGCGTCGCGCCCTGCAAATCCGTCGTGCAAATGTGTCCCGCATGGCACAGCGGCCACGGCACTGAAAATTGTGGTATCAAATGGTTAACATGCAGGCATTTCTGCGGCATAGTCCAAAGCAATGAAATGACCCGAGGCAGGGCACCGGACCACCAGAGGCGCAAAGCCCGGTCCGAAACGAGCGGTTTGACCACAGAAAGCGGCGCATCATGACGCCTGCCCTGTGCCCGTGTTCTGCCTTCGAAAACGGGCAGGAGACAGGCAAAATGGTCGCAGCAAGCGAGCTGAATATCGATACTGGTGCATCCGCGATCGACATGGCGGAGGAAATTTTTGGCGACGGCGTTCAGGTCGTCAACGCGACCTATACGGGCGACAACCGGTCCTCGGGCATCTTTTCGGATGGCGACACCACGTCGCCAGGTGTGACGCCATCAGACACGGGCGTCATGTTTTCGACTGGGCGCTTGTCGGGCTTTACCAACGGGTCGGGCGACGCAAACCAGGACAGCAATCAGTCCACCGGGTCGCGTGGTGAAAACGGCAATGACGATTTCGACGACCTGGCCGGAACGCGCACCTATGATGCGTCCTATATTGATGTCGATGTGATCCCGGACGGCGAATACATCACGCTGCAATTCACCTTTTCCTCCGAGGAATACCCGGAATACGCCGGGTCGATCTATAATGATATCGTTGGCGTCTGGGTCAACGGCGAGCCAGTCGAACTGCCGATTGGCGGCACAACCAGCGTTGGCAGCGTGCATTCAGGGTCGAACGAGAACCTGTACCTGTCCAACACCAACAGCGAATTCAATACCGAGATGGACGGGCTGACCGTCACCATGACGGTAAAGATCAAGGTCAACCCGGATGAGGTGAATTCGCTGCGCATCGGCATCGCGGACGTGGCCGACAGCAACTACGATTCAACTCTGATCATTGCTGGCAACAGTGGCCAGACCAAGCTGATCGCAAATGACGATGTCGCGACGATCTATCCCAACGGGTCGACCACCATCGACGTGACGGCCAATGATATCGGGCCTGGCAACAGCTCGATCACCGTGACCCATATCAACGGGGTCGCCGTGGCTTCGGGTGACTCGGTCACCCTGACCACGGGCCAGGTCGTGACGCTGAACGGCGACGGGACATTGACCGTAGACGGCGACGGCGACATCGAGGACGTGAATTTCACCTATTCCGTCGCGACGGGGGGGGGCTCCAGCAACATCACCGACACCGGTTATGTCACCGTCAACTCGATCCCCTGCTTCGTGGCGGGCACAATGATTTCCACGCCGGATGGCGACAAACGGGTCGAGGATCTGGTGCCCGACGATCTGGTTCTGACCCATGACAACGGCGCGCAACCCCTGCGCTGGATTGGGCGTCGCGTTGTCCCGGCCGAAGACAATTTCGCCCCGATCCGCATTGCGGCAGGCACGTTTGGCGATCACGCTGAACTGTTGCTGTCGCCCCAGCACCGTATCCTGATCCGCGATGCGCTGGCTGAATTGCTGTTTGGTGACACCGAGGTCCTGGTGTCCGCCAAAGATCTGGTCAACGACCAATCCGTGCGCCGCATGGAAGGCGGCGAGGTCGAATATGTCCACCTGCTGTTTGATCGCCACGAGGTGATCTATTCCGAAGGACTGGCGACCGAAAGTTTCCTGCCCGGCCCGCAAACGACGCAAAGTTTCGAACGCGAAATCGTCGAAGAAATCTGCACCCTGTTCCCTGAGATCGACCCTGACACCGGCGAAGGATATTCGCCCGCCGCCCGCCGCACCCTGCGCGGGTATGAGGCGAAAGTGCTGATGTCTCAGGGTCTGGCGGCCTGACGACGGGCGCGGGGCACGGGCATGGGCTGGATCGGCATTTCAAACCTGCATCGGGCCACGTTCGACACGCGTGGCGTGGGGACGGGGCAGCCTGCGCTGCATGGTCCTGACCCGCAGCCCAGCGGGTTGATGGCGCGTGGCAGCCTGGTGCTCGAGGTGACATATGCCGCCCAGGGCCGCATCCCGCAACGCCTGTTACGTCTTGATCGAACACAGGACTGGCACCGCCATCTGGGGCTGACCCTGTTGGCCGACGGGGTGTTGATCCTGACCCAATGCCAGGGCACAGCGCAACACCAGACCCGCATGGTCATGCCGATCCCACAGCGCGAAACGCGTCTGCGCATCACGTTTTCCTGGGATGCACCCGCGCGCCGGGGTCTGATCAGTGTGGAAAACCTGGATCAGGAAACCCTGCACCAACGCGAGGTGATTTCACCCCTGCCCCTGCCGATTGAGGATGGGCGCGACATCATCCTGGGGGCTGAGGCCACCAGATTTGGGCGCGAATTGCGCTGGGTGGCGCTGTCTGACCGGGTCGAACCGGTGGGCCTGTCACTGGGCGTCGCGCGCGGCACGCCGGTGGACACGCCCTATGGCCTGCGCTTGGTCGAACAGCTGAGGCCGGGCGATCTGGTCACCACGGCGCATGGATCACAACCGATCCGTTGGATCACGGCGCGCGAGGTACCCGCGCTGGGCGGATTGCGCCCGGTGCTGTTGCGCGCGCCCTATTACGGGCTCAGCCGCGATATTCTGGTCGCCCCGGATCACCGCATTGTCGTTAAAGGCGCCGAGGCCGAATACCTGTTTGGCGAGGACGAAGTGCTGGTCGAAGCGCATCACATGATCGACGGTCAGGCGATCCGGCGCGGCCCTGGCGGCGCTGGGACGCTGTGGTATCACCACCTTCTTTTGGACGGTCACGAATGTCTGCGATTTGCCGGGCTTTGGGGCGAAAGCATGTTCCTGGGCGATATTGGTCGCGATGCCGATCTGATCGCCACAACGGCGTTGGCCGACATGCCGGCCCACGCGCTGCCGCGTCACAAACGCTTTGCCCAGCCGACCTTGTCCAGCTACGAGGCGCGCACCCTGGCGTCGTCATTGGTGGCCTAGGGCGTAGTCCCGCGTGACCAAAAGGCGCAATTGCCCGCCCCATACCCTTTGTGGCAAGGGGGGGTAGGGGAACGATTAATGCACAGACTGATTCTTTTCATCGCCATGGCCGCGACGGCCCTGACTGTTGCGGTCAGCGCGTCCGCACAGGACCTGACCGTTGCCACCGTAACGCGGCCACCATTTTCGCTGGTCGAAGGCGGCGTGGAAACTGGATTCAGCCTGGATCTGTGGGACGCCCTGATGCAGGACATGGGCCAAGCCTATACCATCGTGCGGGTCGACGCCTTTGCGCAGATGCTGGCGATGGTTCAACTGGACGAGGCCGATGCGGCGGTCGCCAATATCTCGATCACGGCCAGCCGCGAGGCGGTGCTGGATTTTTCGCAACCGATCTTTGAAGGCGGTTTGCAGATCATGATCCCCTCCGAGGGCAGTTCGGGCAGCCCCCTGTGGCAGGCGGTGTTCAGCCGCGACCTGATGATTGCGATCCTCCTGGCCTTTGCCGCGCTTTTGGCCGTCGGCATGTTGATGTGGCAGTTTGAGCGCCGCGCGCAGCCCTATTTCGACCAACCGGCCCGCGCCGCCGTTTTCCCAGCCTTCTGGTGGGCGCTGAACCTTGTGGTGAATGGCGGCTTTGAAGAACGTGTGCCGCGCACGCCGATGGGCCGCCTGTTTGGGGTCGGCCTGGTTGTGTCCAGCCTGTTCATCGTGTCGATTTTCGTCGCCCATATCACCGCCGCCCTGACGGTGGACGCGATCCAGGGCTCGGTGAATTCGATCAACGACCTTTATGGCAAACGCATCGGCACCACGTCGGGGTCGACCGCCGCCGCCTATCTGGAGCGGCGCGAGCTGCGCTATCAGGACTATCCCGACCTGACCCAACTGACCCAGGCGTTCGAGGCCGGAGATCTGGACGCCGTCGTGTTCGACGCCCCCATTCTGGCCCATTACGTCAATGCCGAGGGGGCCGGTATCGGCCAGTTGGTCGGGCCTGTGTTCCTGCGCGAAAACTATGGCATTGCGCTGGCCACCGGGTCGGATCTGGCCGAACCTATGAACCAAAGCCTTTTGCGCCTGCGCGAAGACGGCACGCTGGATGCGCTGAAGCAGAAATGGTTCGGCCACACGCGGTAACGCAGGGCGGGGCATTAGAGCGCATCCCCGCCTTTCCAACGCGCGGGTGCTAGACTTCTTTCACCGACCGGGCATATTCTGAGGCAAACCAACCCCAAGGGAACCCTTCGATATGCGCAAATTTTTTGCCCTGCTTTTCATCCTGCCGCTGGCAGCCTGTTTTGATGCCGACATCACCATCGATTTCATCGACAATGACACCGCCGAAATGAACGCGGTCATGACCATGGGGCCGGAATTCTATGCCATGGTTGCCCAGGGCGGCGAAGACCCCTGCGAAGAGGGCGTGGGCGAAGCACAGGCCGACGGCAGCTATCTTTGCACCATCTCGGAAACCGGCTCGATCGACGATCTGATCGCCGAAGCCAATGCGCCGTCTGACCACGATGATATGAATTCGCCCACCGGCGGCATGACACAGGGCTATGTGATCGAACGCCTGGACAGCGAAACCATCAAAGTATCCTTCGACCTGACCGAAATGCTGTCCGACAGCAAACCCGACGAAGACATGGGCGAAATGGCCGCCATGCTGCGCGCGTCCTTCACCGGCCACGCGATCACCATGAACGTGACGGGGGCTTCCGTGGTGGAAACCAACGGCACCGTGTCCGATGACGGCAAGACCGCCACCTTTGTCATTCCGCTGGAAAAAATGCTGGACGAAGACCCCGGTCTGCCCAACAGCTTTGATGCAACCGTCAAGACGCGCTAAGCATCAACCGATCAAATCACGCACAGCGCCCGGCACCTCGTCGGGCGTTTTGCATATGTGGGTGGCGGTGGCGCGTTCTTCAGCCGAGCCATAGCCCCAGGCCACTGCAATCGACGCCATGCCCACGGCACGGGCCGCATCGAAATCATGGTGCCGGTCGCCGATCATGACGCACCGCGCGGGATCGTCGCCGGTCCGCTCCAGCGCATAGGCCAGCAGCTCGCCCTTATTGTTGCGCGTGCCATCCGTTTCGGGGCCGAATTCATACGTCATGAACCCAGCCAGATCAAAATGCGCGGTGATGCGGCGGGCATAGACATGCGGCTTGGCGGTGGCCAGATGCAGGGTCTGACCCGCGTCGCGCAGGGCTGCCAGCATCGCCGGAATACCGTCATAGACCCGGTTTTCGAACAGCCCGGTGTCGGCATAGACCTCGCGATAATACGCCAGTGCCTGGTCCGGGTCGGCCGCGCCCAGTTTGGCAAATGTGTCGACCAGAGCCGGGCCGATGGCCCAGGTCAGATCATCGGCAGGCGGGCAAGGCAGGCCCAGCTTGCCCATTGCATAAACAATGCTGCCAGTGATGCCCGGTTTCGGATCGGTCAGCGTGCCGTCCAGATCCAGAAAAACGGTCACTTTTTGCCGCCCGCCTTGGGGTCATCATACAGCGGGTCCATCTGTGCGACGACGACACTATTTTCGGCCAGAGCGCGGGCCATCAGCGCGCGTTCGTCCTCGCCGACCTCGTGGCCCATCTCGATCCGGTCCTCCAACGTGCCATAGCCCGTCACGTCCAAAGGCGCCAATTCCGCCTGTTTCAGGATCGCCACGGTTTCGCGCACCGCTTCGGCCTCGTCCACGCCACTGGCGTAACAGATCATGGCGGCGCCGGTTGCCTTTTTTGGCAAGCCGTCGCCATCCTTGCGACCCACCTGGATCAACAGGGTATAGACCTGCTGTGGCTTCTTCGGTTTTTTTGTTTTTGCCGCCTTCTGGGTGTCAGTCATTGGCAATACTCAAAATGTGATACCACGCCGCCAAGTTGCACGGTTGCGATACCGTTTGCAGTGCGCATAATCATGATCCGATAGGAATACAGATCGCCTTCGGCGGCACATTCAGCGTCATACAATGTTGCCTGAAGACCGCGCACCGGTGTGGGGTTGTCAAGCGAACACAGGCTTTCGACCCCCTCCAAGCGACCATCGCGAATGGCAATGGCACCGCCATCCATACCTATGTTTTCGCAGTCCCAGCCTTGCGCCCAATTGCCCTGCGGACGATAGATGCCATCATAGTCGCCCGCCCCGGCATAAGACGGGGTCAGCACGAAGAAGATGACCGGAAGAATACGCATCACCGGGATCAATCCCGCAGCAGATCGTTGATCGAGGTTTTGGACCGCGTCCGCGCGTCCACCTTTTTCACGATCACCGCGCAATACAGGCTGACCCCGTTCTTCGACGGCATGGACCCGGCCACGACGACCGACCCGGCGGGCACTTCGCCATAGGTGAATTCTCCGGTTTCGCGGTCAACGATCTTGGTCGACTGGCCGATGAACACGCCCATGCCCAGGACCGAACCCTCGCGCACGATGCAGCCTTCAACGACCTCACTGCGCGCGCCGATGAAACAGTTGTCTTCGATGATCGTCGGACCCGCTTGCATGGGCTCCAGCACGCCACCGATGCCAACGCCGCCCGACAGGTGCACGTTCTTGCCGATCTGGGCACAGCTGCCGACCGTGGCCCAGGTGTCGACCATGGTGCCTTCGTCCACATAGGCGCCCAGGTTTACAAAGCTGGGCATCAGCACAACACCGGGCGCGATAAAGGCGGATTTGCGCACGATACAGTTGGGAACGGCGCGAAACCCCGCCTCTTTCCATTCGTGATCGCCCCAGCCTTTGAATTTGCTGTCGACCTTGTCCCACCAGCCGCCGCCTTGCGGGCCGCCGTCCTGATGTTCCATATCCTTGATGCGGAACCCCAGCAGCACGGCCTTTTTGGCCCACTGGTTGACGTGCCAATCGCCGCTGTCGCGACGTTCGGCAACCCGCAATGTGCCGCTGTCCAGTGCATGCAGCGTGGCCTCGATCGCCTCGCGGGTTTCGCCCCCGGTGTTTGACGTGATGGTGTCGCGCGCCTCCCAGGCGGCTTCGATGGCAGTTTCCAGTTGGGCGTTGGACATGTGATCCCTCAGATGTGTGTGGCGTCGTATCTTGGCATGGCTATAGTGCCTGGGAACAGACCGCGCAATGCGGCAGAAACGAAGGTAGAGCCATGAAAGACGACCGCAGGCACCCGATGAGGGATTCCCATCAGGACCGCGAGGCCGCGAACAAGACGCCGGGCACGCCGCAAACCCGCGCCCCGGCCTATAAACTGGCCTATGATGATTTCGACTTCATGTGCCGCGATGACCTGCGCCCGGTGCGGTTGCAGCTCGAGCTGTTGAAGCCCGAACTGTTGATGCAGGAATATGGCGTCGAATCGACCATCGTTCTGTTCGGCGGCGCGCGCATCCCCGAGCCGTCCAAAAAGGACAGCGCGCGCACCAAGACCCTGGCGGATCTGTCGAAATACTATGACGAGGCGCGCGAATTTGCCCGGCTGATGACCGAGGTCAGCAAGCAGAACGGTCACAAGAAAAACGTCATTGTCACAGGTGGCGGGCCGGGTGTGATGGAGGCGGGCAACCGCGGTGCTGCCGATGCGGGGGGCGTGTCGATCGGGCTGAACATCGTGTTGCCGCACGAACAGGTGCCGAACGAATACGTGACGCCGGACCTGTGTTTCAACTTCCACTATTTCGCGATCCGCAAGATGCATTTTCTGATGCGGGCCGAAGCCGTGGTGATCTTCCCCGGTGGTTTTGGCACCATGGACGAACTGTTTGAAAGCCTGACGCTGATCCAGACCGGCCGTATGAAACGCGTGCCGATACTGCTGTTCGGGCGGGATTTCTGGGAAAAGATCATCAACTGGGAGGCGCTGGCGGATGCGGGCACCATTTCCGCCGAGGATCTGGAGCTGTTTCGCTTCGTCGAAACGGCTGCCGAGGCGGTCGAGGCGATCAAGGCCTGGGAAGGCAAGGGCGACGCGCGCAGCACCCTTCCCGGTCGGTAACAGGCTGTTTTACCGGGCAGGCCGGGGCGGTGGGTCAGACCCTGTTGCCCCGGTCAAAGCCCTGGTTCAGGCGCAATAGGCGTCCGGCAGGCTGCACACGCGGCGATGGCCCGGCAGTTTGGTAATCATGTGCCCCTGGGCGGTCTGATCAATCGAAAAGCCGAACCCGGCCAGCCGGTGTTTCCATTCGTGAAAGCTCAGCACATGGGCGCGTTGCTTGATGACAAAGTCCAGGATGGACGCGGTTTCAGTTGCGGGCATGTTTCTGCTCCTTCATGTCTGCTCAGCTGCAAACTGACGGGGCAGGGTGGCGGAAAAAGTCCGGAATTTGGGCCTTTGTGGGGCATTTGGAAACAGTTCCAGGGTGGTGCCCGGGCATTGTTTCCGCGCGTCTCAGACCAGCCGCAGCCCCTCATAGGGGGCCATTTCCACGGGCGGCGGCGGGCAGACTGCACCGCGATGGTACACTTCCTTGACCACGGCAGCGCGCATCAGTTGGGTGATCGAAATCTTGTCCCGCTCGGCAATCATGCGAAGCGTTTCAAGGGTTTGGGCGGGGAGGGTAAAGGTCACTGATTCCATGCCCAAGATCATCGCGCCACATGGTGAACAGACGGTTAATCGACCTCATATCCACCTTGGCGGTGCCGATAGGTCAAGCGATCAGCCCTTGATGCCGGCCTCGGCTTCGATCTGGCGGCGCGATTTGCGTTCACGCTCCGTGGCCGATTTCAGCTGACCACAGGCGGCCATGATATCTTCGCCACGGGTCTTGCGCACCGGGCTGGCATACCCGGCCGCATGGATGATGTCGGCAAAGGCGCGAATGCGGTTGTTTGACGACCTTGTATAGGGCGATCCGGGCCATTCATTGAACGGGATCAGGTTGATCTTGGCAGGAATGCCCTTGATCAATTCGACCAGACGATGCGCATCTTCGTTGCTGTCATTCACGCCATGCAGCATGACATATTCAAACGTGATACGTTCGGAATTGGCAACGCGGGGATAGGCGCGCAGGGCGTCCAGCAGCGTTTCGATGTTATACTTCTTGTTGATCGGCACCAACGTGTCGCGCACCGCGTCGGTGGTGGCGTGGAAGCTGACCGCCAGCAAACAGCCGATTTCATCCGCCGTACGCGCGATTTCCGGCACGATACCGGATGTCGACAGGGTGATGCGACGGCGCGACAGCTGGATGCCTTCGGGGTCCATGACGATCTTCATCGCATCACGCACGTTTTCGAAATTATACAGCGGTTCGCCCATGCCCATCAGCACGATGTTGGACAACAGGCGTGCGCCATCATCGGTGCGGGTGCCGGGCACGGGCCATTCGTCCAGATCATCACGCGCGACCATCACCTGGCCGACGATTTCGGCCGCGGTCAGATTGCGCACCAATTTCTGCGTGCCAGTGTGGCAGAAGCTGCACGTCAGGGTACAGCCGACCTGCGAGGATATGCACAGCGTGCCGCGCCCCTCTTCGGGGATATAGACGACCTCGACCTCGTGGCCGCCATTGATGCGGACCAGATATTTGCGCGTGCCGTCCTGGCTGACCTGTTTGGTCACCACCTCGGGCACCGCGATCACAAAGGTTTCGTCCAGCATGGCGCGATAGGCTTTGCCCAGGTTGGTCATCGCGTCGAAATCGCGCACGCCCCACTGGTATAGCCACTGCCAGATCTGGCCGGTGCGCATCTTGGCCTGCTTTTCGGGCGTGCCTGCGGCAATCAAGACCTCGCGCAGCTGATCGCGCGTCAGGCCGACAAGGTTCTTCTTGTCACCCTCCGCGTCTTTGCGGGGGATCGTCATCACATCCTGGGTGATCGGGGCCTTGATCGGGTCCTGAGGGGTCATCGCGCGCATCCTTATCGGCAAGGCGGCAGTCTATACCGCAGCTTTCAGGGCTTGTCACGCGATGCGCATCACGCAGAAAGCCGCACAGTGAAAACCGCGCGGCGTTCCGGTGCAAAAGCAAATGCGTCAGTTACAGCGCTTGCCCGCGTCATCCACGGCGGCGGTAAAGCCCAACAGCGAGAACTTGTCTTCCGTCCGCTTGCCGCGTGCCGAAGCCCCCACCAGAACAGCCTGCGCCCCGCGTTTCATCGCGGCAATGATCTTGGCGTCCTGATCGGCATTTTCGGACCAGGCCGTTTCACCATCGGTGAACAGCGTAAAGGTCGACGCCCCAATGGTCAGCGTCACGGTTGACCCGTTCTTGAACGGATAGCCACCTGCAAAGCTGACCTCTCCGGTGCCGTTCTGGCCCTTCCAGAAGCTGACGAACAACAGGATGTCACCCCGGTTGGCGGCAACAAGGCGGCCGTTTTGGGTGATGGTGCTTTCCTTCGGGATCGAAACGGCCCAGCATTCGCTTTTGCCGCTCTCTTCAAAGACGCTCCAGTCGGTATTGGCAGCAACCCGGTTCGAGCTGTCCTGCGCAACGGCACCCATCGGGGCCAGCGACAGCGCCAGGATACACATACCTCGTGCAATAATCGATTTCATAGTCAACACAGCCTCCAGCTGCCTCTGCCTCAGGGGCCCATTTCATCTTCCCTGTCTATCGCGGGATTTTTTGATGCGTGGGCCGTTTTCAAGTCTGCACAGGCAGTTTAACGTAAACTTGCCGATTTGTGAAAGCCCCGTTGGCGGAAAATCGCGCGTAACACCTTCTCAGGAGACTGAAAAATGCCCCAAGCCGAGCTGCTGACCGAAATTTGGCGCGGAGATTTCATGGAAAGCCGTCACATGGGCCATGCGGTCGTGTGTGATGACGCGGGCAATATTGTCGAAAGCTGGGGCGATCCGGACAAAATTGTGCTGCCGCGCAGTTCCTCCAAGATGTTGCAAGGGCTGCCGCTGGTCGAAAGCGGCGCGGCCGATGCGGCGGGGCTGAGCACCGAACACCTGGCGCTGGCCTGCGCCTCGCATCAGGGGGCGGCGATCCACACCGATCGCGTGTCGCGGTGGCTGGCCGATCTGGGCATGGGGGATGACAACCTGCGCTGCGGTGCACAAATGCCCGCAGACCCGGCGGCGATGAAGGGCATCCTCTGCTCTGACTCCAGCCCCTGCCAGATCCACAACAACTGTTCCGGCAAACACGCGGGGTTCCTGACCCTGACCAAACATCTGGGTGCGGGGCCGGAATACATCGACCTGGACCACCCGGTGCAATTGGCCGTACGCGCCGCCTTTGAAGAGGTCACGGGCGAGACCAGTCCCGGATACGGCATCGACGGTTGTTCGGCCCCGAATTTCGCCACATCGCTGCATGGCATGGCCCGCGCGATGGGGTTTTTCGCGGGCGCGCGCGAAGGGGCCGGCACGCGTGAAACCGCCGCCGCCCGGCTGCGCGACGCGATGGCGTTGCACCCAGAGCTGGTGGCCGGTGAAACCCGCGCCTGCACCGAACTCATGCGCGCCGCCGGTGGGGCCGCATCCTTGAAAACCGGTGCCGAGGCCTTCTTTGTCGCCATCCTGCCGCACCAAAAACTGGGCGTGGCGTTGAAGATCGACGATGGCGGCACGCGGGGCGCCGAATGTGCGATTGCGGCCATTCTGGTGCGGCTGGGCGTACTTGCGGCAGACCACCCCGCGACCCTGAAGCGCATGAATGCGCCAGTCACGAACTGGCGCGGCGTGACGACGGGGGTTATTCGCCCGGCAGCGACGCTTCTAAGCTAGGCGAAATCAGCTGCGTCCTGTCCTCCGGCAGGTGCAGCCTGGCCGGGCCACCTGATGCGTTTGCAGGCAAACGCCTGCCTCCGGCGGGGATATTTTTGGCAAGAGGAAAAGGGGGAACCTATCCGGAACCCCCTGTGGAAAAGGATACCTCTTCCCCTTGCGCGGTCATCGGCGTCCCCGCCTGTACCGCAATACCACCATCGCGCATTAAGGTTAATGTTTGGTATCTTCCTCTTGCTCCAAATATCCTCGCCGAAGGCAAGAAGACTGCCGCGCAGCGGCCATGCCCAACAAGAGGCGACGCGCAGCGTCAACGATTGGCGGGAGCGCTACGAGGTCAGGAAATCAGCGCGCCCATAGCCCTGAATGAACAGCAGGGCCGACAGGTCGCCGTGGTTGATGCGAATGTCACATTCCGCTGCCACCGAGGGTTTTGCGTGCATGGCAACGCCCGCGCCCGCAAGGCCCAGCATGCCCAGATCATTCGCCCCGTCGCCCACCGCCATCACCTGATCATGCCCCAGGCCCAGCCGGGCGGTGATCTCCTCCAGTGCGGCGACTTTCGCGGCGCGGCCCAGGATCGGCTCGCCCACGGTGCCGGTCAGCACGCCATCGGCCACGTTCAACGTATTGGCGCGGTTTTCGTCGAACCCCAGCTGGTCTGCGACCTTGGCCGTAAACGCCGTGAACCCGCCTGACACCAGCGCCGCATAGGCCCCGTCGCCGTGCATGGTGGCCAGCACTTCGCGCCCACCGGGCATCAGGGTAATCCGCGTGGCCAGCACGTGATCAATCACGCCCGCATCCAGCCCTTTCAGCAATCCAACCCGTTCGCGCAGGGCGCCGTCGAAATCCAGCTCGCCGTTCATGGCTCGTGCGGTGATGTCTTTCACGCGCGTGCCGACGCCTGCTTCGTCCGCCAGCTCATCAATGCATTCCTGTTGGATCATGGTGCTGTCCATATCGGCCAGCAGCATCTGTTTCACCCGGCCCTTGGTCGGCTGCACCACCAGATCCACACCCATGCCCTGGATATCTGCCCAGACGTCCCAGCGGTTCGCCGGCATGGTCTCCAGCGTGAATTCGGCGGCCTCGTCCGGCGCCAGCCACACCGCATCGCCGCCGCCCCAGGCATTGCGCAGGCTTTCGACCAGCGCGGGGTCCAGGTTGCGTTTGGTGGGGGCGGTCAGCAGGGTGGCCGTGAACATGGGAACTCTCCGTGGCATTTTGCGCCGTCATAGAACACGCAACGTGCCTTTGCACCAGTCTTGGCGCCTGTTATCGCTAACGGCAAAAAGGATCCCCGCCATGAAAGTCGGAATAGTCGGTGCCGGACAGGTCGGCGCGTCTGCTGGATATGCCATTGCCCTGCTGGGGTCGGCGCGCGAAATCGTGTTGGTGGACCTGAACCCGGCGCTGGCGGCGGCCCAGGCCGAAGACATCTCGCATGCGCTGCCAATTGCGGCGACGACACAGGTGCGCGCGGGCGGCTATGACGCGTTGCGCGGCGCCGAGGAGGTGATGAACGCTCGGTGCAATCCGTGTCCATGCTGACACCTGAGGTTCAGGGCATCACCGACGTGCCCCTGTCGCTGCCGCGCATCCTTGGCAAGGGTGGTTGCTGGGCGACCTGACCCCGGACCTGAACGGCGAAGAACAGGCCGCGCTGAGGGTCTCAGCCCAGCTGCTCAAGGACACGTTCCAGGCTGTGCCACTGTGACACAGCCTCTGCTTTGGCCTTGCCGTTCACCGGACCCCGCCGCAGGGTGGCGCACCCATCATTTTTGAAAGGCACCCTATGTCCTGGCTTCCCTCGCTGATCACCGCCACCCCCGAAGACGGCTATGACTTGGCCATCAAACTGTCGCGTATGGCGGTCAAGAAAACCCAACCCGATGACGACGCCCGCGGCAAAATGCGCCCCGATTACGCCAACAGCGCCGATAGCCTGACGGCGGTGTCACAGGTCGTGGCGACGAATTTCCAGACCGTGGCGCAGGCGAACGGGTTCTGGCGCGACTGACAAATCACCCGAAATGCACGCTCACCTGATGGTGGGCGTGCGTTGAAGGTATTCCTTAGAAAATTCAACGATCTATGTGGTTTAGAAGCCGCAACAGGCGCAGGCTGAAAGCCCGTGCAGCGCCCGACCCTCCCCACGGGAGGGCGCTTCTCGCCCACCCAGGGTCGGGCGCCGCCCTCTGTGGCTTTCGTTTCCGATCCGACACAAATCCGACGCTTTCGCCCCCCAAAGGGGCGTATTCTCACCATTTTTCCTGTTGCACCCGCAGCGTTCCGCCCGTATTTGCGTCCGTGGGACACCTCTCCCCAACGAGAGGCGATATATCTGGAAGGGTAGCATCAATGGCTATTACGACACCGGCAGCGCGGCCGGCAAACGCGCGTTTTTCCTCTGGCCCCTGCGCCAAACCCCCCACATGGACCCTGGATGCTTTGTCGGACGCCGCCCTTGGCCGGTCGCACCGTGCCGCCGTTGGCAAAGACAAGCTGAAGGCAGCGATCGAAGGCACCCGCGAGGTGCTGGGCATCCCGGCCGATTACAAAATCGGTATCGTGCCTGCGTCTGATACGGGCGCGGTTGAAATGGCACTGTGGTCGATGCTTGGTGCGCGTGGCGTGGAAATGCTGGCCTGGGAAAGCTTCGGCGCCGGGTGGATCACCGATGTGGTGAAACAGCTGAAACTGGATGCGATTGCCAAGACCGCCGATTATGGCGATCTGCCCGATCTGGCCTCGGTCGATTTCAACAACGATGTTGTCTTTACCTGGAACGGCACCACCTCAGGCGTGCGGGTTCCCAATGGCGACTGGATCGCTGATGACCGCGAAGGTCTGACCATTTGCGATGCGACCTCGGCCGCCTTCGCGATGGACCTGCCCTGGGACAAGCTGGATGTGACCACGTTCAGCTGGCAAAAAGTTCTGGGCGGTGAGGCCGCGCATGGGGTCATCATCCTGAGCCCCCGCGCCGTGGAACGTCTGGAAAGCTATACCCCCGCCTGGCCGTTGCCGAAAATCTTCCGCATGACCAAGGGTGGCAAACTGATCGAAGGCATCTTTACCGGCGCCACGATCAACACGCCGTCGATGCTGGCTGTCGAAGACTACCTGTTCGCGCTCGATTGGGCCCGCTCGGTCGGGGGCCTTCAGGGGCTGATCGCCCGCGCGGATGCCAACACCAAGGCGGTCGCCGATTTCGTCGAAATGCGGGATTGGGTCGACTTTCTGGCCCACGATCCGGCGACCCTGTCCAACACCTCGGTCTGTGTGAAATTCACCGACGACCGCATCACCGATGGCGCAGCATTCGCCAAAGCTGTCGCCAAGCGGCTGGAAGCCGAAGGCGTGGCGCTGGATGTGGGCGCCTATCGCGACGCCCCGGCAGGTCTGCGCATCTGGTGTGGTGGTACGGTCGAGACCTCGGATGTGGCCGCTCTGATGCCGTGGATCGATTGGGCGTTCAACGCCGAAATCGCTGCCCTCTAGGCACCTTTAACAACGTTAACAAACGCCTGTCCGGACCTTTAAAGAGTTTAACATTCGGGGTCCGGGCCGCTTTAACAACCTTAATGTATGAAGGAGCCGCATCATGGCCCCCAAAGTCCTTGTTTCCGACAAACTGTCCGAAACCGCCGTTCAGATTTTCCGCGACCGTGGCATCGAAGTTGACTTCGAACCCGGCCTGGGAAAAGACAAAGATCGCCTGATGGAAATCATCGGCAACTATGATGGTCTGGCGATCCGGTCCGCCACCAAAGCGACCGAAACGCTGATCAATGCTGCGACCAACCTGAAGGTCATCGGTCGTGCCGGGATCGGTACTGACAATGTTGATAAAGTTGCGGCGTCCAAGAAGGGCGTGATCGTCATGAACACGCCGTTTGGCAACATGATCACCACCGCAGAACACGCGATTGCGATGATGTTTGCCGTTGCGCGTCAGATCCCCGAAGCCTCCGCCAGCACCCATGCGGGCAAGTGGGAAAAGTCGAAATTCATGGGCGTCGAGCTGACCGCCAAAACGCTGGGCGTGATCGGCGCAGGCAACATCGGTGGCATCGTTTGCGACCGCGCCGTTGGCCTGAAAATGAAGGTCGTCGCCTATGATCCCTTCTTGTCGGAAGAAAAAGCCGCCAAGATGGGCGTGGAAAAGGTTGATCTGGACGAGCTGCTGCAACGCTCTGATTTCATTACGCTTCACGTGCCGATGATCGACGCGACCCGCAATATCCTGTCGCGCGAAAACCTGGCCAAGACCAAGAAAGGCGTGCGCATCATCAACTGTGCCCGTGGTGGTCTGGTCGACGAAGAAGCCCTGGCCGAGATGCTGAAAGACGGCCGTGTCGCCGGTGCCGCCTTTGACGTGTTCGCGGTGGAACCCGCCACGGAAAACGCGCTGTTCAACCTGCCCAACGTGGTCTGCACCCCGCACCTGGGCGCCGCCACCACCGAGGCGCAGGAAAACGTCGCCTTGCAGGTCGCCGAACAGATGTCGGATTATCTGCTGACCGGTGCCGTGACCAATGCGCTGAACATGCCGTCGGTCACCGCTGAAGAAGCCATGGTCATGGGCCCGTGGATCAAACTGGCCGAACATCTGGGCGCCTTCATCGGCCAGCTGACGGACGAGCCGATCAAGGCCGTGAACATCACCTATGACGGTGTGGCCTCGGAAATGAACCTGAAGGCGCTGGATTGCGCCGCTATTGCGGGCATCCTGAAACCGGCCAACCCTGATGTGAACATGGTCTCGGCCCCGGTGATCGCAGCGGATCGCGGCATCAAAGCATCCTGTACGACGCAGGCAAAAACCGGTGTGTTTGATGGTTACATCAAGCTGACCGTGGTCACGGATAAACGTGAGCGTTCCATCGCGGGCACCGTATTTTCCGATGGAAAACCGCGGTTTATCCAGATCAAGGGCATCAATATCGACGCCGAGATCGGCCAGCATATGCTGTATACGACCAATAACGATGCGCCCGGCATCATCGGTGCGCTGGGCGCCACGATGGGCGCGCATGGGGTGAATATCGCGAACTTTACCCTGGGTCGCAACGACGTCGGTGGCGACGCGATTGCGCTGCTGTACGTCGACAATCCGATCCCCGAAGACGTGCTGGATGCGTTGAAGGAAACCGGGTTGTTCATCGGTGTAAGCCCGCTGGAATTTGACGTCTAAACAAACGGTTCGGGCCCTCCCGAACCGGCACCCGATCAAGGTGGGGTGCTTGTTTTCAGAGTTGCGAAGCCCCGGTCTTTTTGCCGGGGCTTTTCATTTTACTCGAGCCAGTTAGGGTGAACACAACACAAGGGAACCAGAATGGTCTTTACAAAACTGGGTGCGGTCGTCGCGTGGTTGGGGTTGGTGTTAGGAGCGCTGAGGGTGGTGAGTGCCCTGCTTCTTCTTTTCTTCACCCCTGACCCATTCGCGGCCGCAAAACACTATTTTAACGCAGCCAACACCGGTGAAATGATCAATGAGGGCCTGTGCGCTATCCTTCTAGGGATTTCGCTTGGGATTGCCGTCGAGATCAGCCGCGCCATTCAAAAAACCTGAGGTCCCCATGCGAACCTATGCCATCGGCGATATCCACGGCCACCTGGACAAGCTGGAGCAAGCTCATGCCCTGATCAGTGATGATCGCGCCCGTTGTGGCGACCCCGACGCCCAGGTCGTCCATGTTGGTGATCTGGTCGACCGTGGGCCGGAGTCGTGCGGGGTGATCCAGTATCTGATGGACGGCCAGGCACGAGGCGAAAACTGGGTGGTGATCAAAGGCAACCACGACCGCATGGCGGCGCTGTTCCTGCGCAACTATCCGCAGATTGATGACCAGCTTTTGCTGGGCTACAACTGGTTCTCGCCGCGCATTGGCGGCGTGGAAACCGTTGCTTCATACGGTGTCGACGTGCCCGAGGGCATCCGCACCTATCAACTGCACGCCAAGGTGCTGGCGGCGGTGCCTCAGGCGCATCGCACCTATCTGGATACCCTGCCAGCCATGCACCGCGCGGGCGATCTGTGCTTCGTTCACGCCGGCATCCGACCCGGCGTGCCGCTGGATCAGCAGACCGAAGACGACCTGTGTTGGATCCGTGGCGAATTCCACAACGACGCCACCGACCACGGCCCCTTGATCATCCACGGCCACACGCCGGTGGATCAGGTCACCCACTATGGCAATCGGGTCAACATCGACACCGGCGCGGGGCACGGCAAAGCGCTGTCCACAGTGGTGATCGAAGGACGCGACGTCTGGCTGTTGACCCACGAAGGCCGCCAGCCAGCTCAGCGGAATGGCTGATATTCCCCGCCACCTGGCTGAGCCGCCCCTTGATACGCCAATGCTGGACTGGTGGGCGGATCATTATGATCATGTTTTCATTGCCTATTCGCCGTTTTTTCGGGTGCCGGGCTTTGACCCGGATATGGTTGCCTATGGTGCATCTTATATATCGTGAGGTGCGGATGAAGTGATCCAGCGCCTTAAAGAAGGCCTGCCAGAATAGCCAAACGACGCGCCGGATGACTTTGAAAAACGCATAAAGGTCGAGGGGCAGAAAGTGTCCTGGGCCACGGTGCAACAGGCTACTGCGCAACAGGTCGATGGGGCACCGGATTGGCAAAGCTTCGCGCGCACTGTTTGGCTTTGGACCGTTCATGCCGATCGCAAAGACAAGGATCCTAAGATTTGCCGCGCGCTGGATAAGCTTTGCCGGGAAACGGGGCTTTACTCCCCGCAGGAAGACTGCCTGCCGGTGATCCTTGAGCCAGATATTGGGCGATTCCTGACTGCGTTGGCTATCGGTACCGTCACGATTTGGAATGAATTTCGAGACGCCAGCCGCAACTGTGAAGTCGCAGAGTTCTCCTCAGGGACGCCCGAAGTCGGTTTGTCCGGATGGGCCCCATGCGCGATTTCTTGCGATGACCCAAAGCTTCTTATGATGTGGTCGCATGACGACGTGGCAGGGTTAATTTGTCTGTCTGAAGAGCAGCGGCAAACCTGCCCCCCCGAACAGTTTTTTGAAGGCGAATACGCACGGGGGGACACCTATGTCGATTGGCTCAACCCAGCCTCACGGTTTCCACGAAAACCGCGCCTTCTCGGCTAGGCAACCTGAGGCGGAGGCGAAGCCGACAACGAGACTTCAAGCGCGCCGAAGGCGCTCCTTTGGATCAAACCAACAAAAAAGCCCCGATGTTTCCACCGGGGCTTTCTGTGGCTCTCTGTTTGAAATCAGCGTGACTTAGTCGTCAGCTTTTTCCGCTTTGATCTCTTCGCCGGTTTCCTGATCGACAACTTTCATCGACAGGCGAACCTTGCCGCGATCGTCAAAGCCCAGCAGTTTGACTTTCACGTCCTGGCCTTCCTTCAGAACATCCGAAGGATGGTTCAGGCGGCGGTTCTCGATCTGGGACACGTGCACCAGGCCGTCGCGCTTGCCAAAGAAGTTCACGAAGGCGCCGAAATCGACGATCTTCACGACCTTACCGTTGTAAACGGCGCCTTCTTCGGGCTCGGCGACGATCGAGTGGATCATCTCATAGGCCTTCTGAATGGCTTCGTTGTTGGGCGATGCGATCTTGATGATGCCGTCGTCGTTGATGTCGACCTTGGCGCCGGACACTTCGACGATTTCGCGGATGACCTTGCCGCCGGACCCGATGACTTCACGGATCTTGTCGGTGGGCACCTGCATCGTTTCGATGCGCGGGGCGTGGGCCGAGAACTCTTCGCGGCCCGAGGCCAGCGCTTTGTTCATTTCGCCCAGGATGTGCAGACGGCCGTCCTTGGCTTGTGCCAGGGCTTTGCCCATGATTTCTGGCGTGATGCCAGCAACCTTGATGTCCATCTGCAGCGACGTGATACCGGCTTCGGTGCCTGCCACTTTGAAGTCCATGTCGCCCAGGTGGTCTTCGTCACCCAGGATGTCGGTCAGAACAGCATAGCTGCCGTCGTCTTCCAGGATCAGACCCATGGCCACACCGGCAACCGGTGCTTTCAGCGGCACGGCGGCGTCCATCATGGACAGCGAACCACCACAGACCGATGCCATCGAGGACGAGCCGTTGGACTCGGTGATCTCGGACACAACGCGGATCGTGTAGGGGAAGTCGGTGGCGGACGGCAGAACCGCCTGCAACGCGCGCCATGCCAGTTTACCGTGGCCGATTTCGCGACGTCCGGTGAACCCAAAACGGCCCACTTCGCCGACCGAATAGGGCGGGAAGTTATAGTGCAGCATGAAGTTCGACTTGTAGGTGCCGGTCAGCGCGTCGATCATCTGTTCGTCGTCGCCGGTGCCCAGGGTGGTCACAACCAGACCTTGGGTTTCGCCGCGGGTGAACAGGGCCGAACCGTGGGTGCGGGGCAGGATGCCTGCCTCGGACACGATCGGGCGCACGGTGTCCAGTGCGCGACCGTCGATGCGCTTGCCGGTTTTCACGACGTCGCCGCGCACAACCGAGCTTTCCAGCTTTTTCAGCGCCGAACCCAGGTTGGCATCAGCCAGCTGTTCTTCGCTCAAGGCTGCCTTGATCTCGTCCTTGGCCACGCCCAGGGCCGCAACGCGTTCCTGTTTGTCGGTGTTGCCATAGGCTGCGCGGATCTTGTCTTCGCCAGCGGCTTTCACAGCTGCGTACAGGTCCGAATAATCGGCGGCCTGGAAGTCGAAGGGTTCTTTTGCGCAATCTTCGGCCAGATCAATGATCAGGTCGATGACGGGCTGGATCTGCTCATGGGCAAAGTTCACGGCGCCCAGCATTTCTTCTTCGGTCAGCTCGTAGGCTTCGGATTCAACCATCATGACGGCGTCTTTGGTGCCAGCCACAACCAGGTCAAGACGCTGATCGGGGTTGTCACGCAGCTTGTGCATGTCGTCGCAGGTCGGGTTCAGGATGTATTCGCCATCCTCAAAACCAACGCGGCAAGCGCCGATCGGGCCCATGAAGGGGGCGCCAGAGATGGTCAGCGCGGCCGAGGCAGCGATCATCGCAACCATGTCCGGGTCGTTGACCAGGTCGTGCGACAGAACCGTGCAGATCACCAGAACTTCGTTTTTGAAGCCGGGCACGAACAGCGGGCGGATCGGACGGTCAATCAGACGCGATGTCAGCGTCTCTTTTTCCGTCGGGCGCGCTTCACGCTTGAAGAAACCACCGGGGATTTTACCGGCGGCATAGTATTTTTCACCATAGTGAACCGTCAGCGGGAAGAAGTCCTGACCGGGCTTCTGTTCCTTCGCAAACGTCACGTTGGCCATGACAGAGGTTTCGCCCAAAGTGGCGATAACCGAACCATCGGCCTGACGGGCAACTTTGCCCGTTTCCAGAGTGAGCGTCTCTTCGCCCCACTCGATCGATTTCTTTGTCTCGTTGAACATATAACGTATCCTAGATGGGAGCACGCCCGGCCCTCCGGGTCTCCCGTTTTGCATGGCGGCCCCATTGCCGCCGACCCCATGTTCTTGTGTCCGCGCGCTGGGGTCCGGGCGCATCGTGTCGGATGGGCGGGCCATACAGGAAAAACAGGGGTTTGGAAAGGGTGCGCGCGCAAGCGACGGCAGGGTCTTGCCCGCATATGCGGCACATCCAAGTGGCAGCGATCGGGTCAGGCTGGATCAGCCCCGAAAGATCGCCCGCAAAATCCCATAGATGAAGATCGTGCCAACCACGTAACAGACGATGGCGAGCGGATCCAGGGGGTCGACCGAATGGCTCAGAGATGGCCCACCGAAATTGGTGACGAACGCGCCAGTCAACATGATGGCGCCCATGATGGACACAAGCAACAGGATCAGTTTGGCGAACCAGGAAATGCCGGATCGTCTTTGCTGACCCCCGCCAAGTATGACCTGATCGTCGTTACTGACAACGATGACCCGCGTCCCGTCATCGGCCTTGCGCCGCTTCTTGCGCCCATTGAAAATTGCGGCAACGATTGTTGCAATCACGATCGGGACAATGATTTCGGGGCCCATGGTGGTACCTCTCTAAAAGACCCAGGCGATCAGCACCCAGATCAGGATGAAAAAGACGAAGAACGCGGGCAGGGTGAATTGGATTTCCCCCAGCAACCCGTCCCCGGCGGCGACCATCATGACCACGATCACGACCAGGGTGGCGACAAAGGCGAAGATGGCGGAACTGCGCAGCCCCATGCCCGGTGCGACCGCTTCGGACACGGCGGGGGCAATGAAAAGTACGACAAACGCGGCCAGCACCACGACCACCACGGTGATCATCAGGAACAGACGTGTCGTCGTCTTGCGGTCTTCCATGTCCGGGTCGGTTGGCATGCGGGCCTCCTTGGTTCAGCGTTCGACAAGCTGGCGGATGCGATGCGGATTGGGCATGCCCCAGACCACGATTTCGGCAACATCCCCGGCGCTGAAAAACTCGACCGAAGCGATCCCCAGAATGCGTTGAACAAAGCTCTGTTTGATCCGCATTGCCCGGATGCTGCGCAGCCCGATTTCCGTTCTGGATTTGGCCAAAAGGCCCTTTTCATAAACGACTTCGGCGTCGGTGATCATCAGGCGGTTGGCCTTGGATTTCACATAGAGAAACAGCCAGACCGGGATGCACAGGGCCAGCACCAGCAGCACCAGTTCCGGCATGTCGACCGACAGCACACCGGCGGCGACCAAGGCCGCAACACAGAGGATGAACACCAACGGATTATTGCGAAAGATTGGCGGTGTGGAGTTGTATTTGACAGTACTCATGGAATTCACCCGTCCAGCATTTCAACCAAAGATTGCCCCAACGGGAAGGGGGCGTCAACGAGCAATCCGTCGCATGTCAGCCGTATATGACAGGGGATCAGGAAAACGGAGCCCCAAGAAAAACGCCCGCTCAGGTCTGAGCGGGCGTTTCCCATTGTAACTGGTGCTGTGCCGACCTGCGGGTTTGTTCAAACCCGCAATCCCGGCAATCGAAACGTGTTTCGATACCTTAGCGGCGCAGGCCCAGGCGTTGGATCAGGTCCTGGTAGCGGGCCTCATCCTTGGAACGCGCATAGTCCAGCAGCTTGCGACGTGTGGCGACCATTTTCAGAAGGCCACGGCGACCGTGGTTGTCCTTCTTGTGGGTCTTGAAGTGTTCGGTCAGGGTCGCAATGCGCGACGACAGAATGGCGACCTGAACTTCGGGCGAACCGGTGTCGCCTTCCTTGGTCGCGAATTCTTTCATGAGCCGTGCTTTTTCTTCGGGCGTAATCGACATCGGGGTCTCCTTTGACGTTAAAAGTTGATGGCGCAAGCCGGGATGTCGTCCAGCAAGGTCCGTGGAGGTGCCCGCCAGAGAATCCAGCGGACGCGTGCGTATAGGAGAAAATCGGCGGGAAGGAAAGGAAAAAGGCGCAAGTGCCCCGTGGTCGATTCGACCCACACAGGCCGGGAACATCGTTGTGCGGGCGTCTCAGGCGGCTGATTGCACCCTTTCAGGAAACAGTGAGCCAGGGTGTGTGTAAATGTTTATGAAAATTGCAAATGTTGCCAGTTTCTTGCCTGGGGACAGGTGGTGTCATAAGTTCTGCACAATATTTTCACGAGGCATTGGAGGGTCAGATGGCCGGGATATTTCTATTGATGAGCATGCTGCTGGTCGGCGTCACGATGGATGCGTTCAGCGGCTCGGATGACTCGGATGGCGCGGACAATAATCCGGACAACGCCCGGGACCTGGAAGGAACCGCAGGCGATGACACGCTGACCGGTGGCGCGGGGGATGATGACATCCAGGCCGATGCGGGCAATGACCTGCTGCAAGGCTATGGCGGTGACGATTTCCTGCACGGTGGCCCCGGCAATGACACCCTGCTCGGCGGTCCGGGCGATGACCAACTGCACGGTGGGTCCGGCGATGACACCCTGGAAGCCGGTGTTGGCGATGACCTGTTGGTCGGCGGCGACGGGAATGACCTGTTGGACGGGCAGGGCGGCGCGGACCGTGTGTTTGGCAATGACGGAAGTGATGTGATTTACGGCGCTGGCGGCGCAGATTTTCTGTCCGGCGGGGCGGGGGATGACATTCTGTACGGTCCCGCAGGCACCTTTGGCGCGCTCAGCACGATCGACAATGACGAAGGCGACATTATCCACGGCAATGAAGGTAACGATTCCATCGGCTTGGGCAATGACGACCAGGGCACCGGTGGCGCGGGCGAAGACACGTTCATTCTGGGCACCTGGACCCAGGACGGGCATGAAAGCATCATCCAAGATTATGATCCCGCCGAGGACCAAATTGTTGTGCTCTATGACCCCGAAGACACGCCGCCGGAAGCAATCGTTGCCGTCCAGATTGATGGTGATGATACCTTGATCTGGATCGACAGCGTGATTGTGGGACGTGTGATAGGTCAGCACGTTCTTCTGTCAGACATCACCTTTACGGCGACGGATCTTCACGACGGGACCTAAGCGGTCAGGTCAGTTTGAACCATTCACCTTCAGCTGATCGATGATCTGCTGCGCCCAGTCCCCCAGCACGGGGATAAAGTCGATCGACCCCAGCATGCGCACCACCAGCGCGACCAGGATCGTGGCACCCAGCACTGACCCCAGGCCAAAGGCCAGGCCGCGATAAAGCTGGAACATACCCAGTTTCCACAGGCTGTCATGCAGGCGGATGAAGCGATGGGTATTCATCTGCGCGACCTCTTCGCGCAGGGCGCGAACCTCGGTTGTCAGATCCGGGTCTGGGCGGTCGTCTGTGGCTGTCTCGCTCATGTCTGTCCCTGTTAATATTTGCGCAACTTGTTGTTAAGGTTGAATTGTTCCCAGAATTCATTAGGGAAAACAACCAGCCCTGTTATCATCCTAAGCTGCGAAATTGGGTGTTGCAAGGTGGTCGCCATGATGTATGGTTTCTTGTTGTTGGGGCTGTTGCCTCTTATTTTCATGTCGGATTTGTTCGACGGCTCAGCCGAAGCTGAGACCGAGGAGGAAGACGATATCGCGTTGGATGACAATTCGGGCATCCTGTCGGACATGGCGTCGTCCAGCGGGGATTTCACGGATCTCTTCGGCGATGAAAACCGGGGTGCCACAGCGCCGCAAATCGATCCTGCGCCGCAAACTGATCCCGAGCTGGACCCTGGGACCGATCCTGACCCTGAGGTCGACCCTGACCTTGCGCCGCCGCCCCCGCCTGTGGCCGAAATGCCGGATGTGGCGGCCCAATCCGATGACCCGGACGATCCTGACAATGAGGTGCTAAAGCCCGTTGAAGACGACGACCAACCGCCAGAGGACCCCAACCCGCCGGTGGACCCGGATGATGTGTTGAAGCCGGACGATAGTGATGACGAACCGCCCGCTGAGCCGGGCGAAGAGCCGGACAATGTGCTGGCCCCGCTCGATGAGACCGGCGAAGACCTGCCTCAGGACGGAACCTTGGTTGAACAGGGCGTGATGCGCGATGGCGATGCAACGGCAGGCTTGCCGGAGTTCGAATACTTCGTGGATGACACCCAGGATCAGGTCGGCACCGATGGCGCAGACGATATCAGCCTGGAAGACGACGGTCTTGACGGCACCGGCGAAGGTGAATTGTCCGACTGGCACGGCACGCCGTTGGTGAAAACGCCGGGTGATCTAAACGTCGTCGATGGCGGCGCTGGTGACGATGTGATCTCGACCGGAGACGAGGCGGCGTATGCCTTCGGAGGCGCTGGTGACGACGACATCACCGTTGGTGAAGGTGCTGCCGCCGTGTTTGGCGGGGATGGCGAGGACGTCATCACAGGGGGCGACGGCGATGCGGCCTATCTGGATGGCGGCGCAGGTGATGATGTGATCCAGGGCGGCGACGCGGATGAAATCATCAAAGGCGGCGTTCATGTGGATGGCACGGGCGAAAGCGACGATGACGTGATCGACGGCGGCGCGGGCAACGACGACATCAGCGGTGGCTTGGGTGCGGATGATCTGTCAGGTGGCGACGGTGACGATGTAATCGACCACAAGGGCGTTGTGGATGAAGATTCCGGTGCGGAACGCGATGCGTTCGACGACCACGTGGACAACGAAGCGGACACGCTGGACGGCGGCGCTGGCGATGACACGCTGGTGTTTGACCGCGCTGACACAGCCACTGGCGGCGAGGGTAGCGACGTGTTCTGGCTGTATTTCGACGAGGTCAGCGGAACGGGCCACGCCGAGGTCACGGATTTCGAAACCGGCGAAGATTTCCTGCGGGTGCAGTTGAACCCCGACCTGACTCACGGCGATATCATCATGGACGTGCATCCGTCCGAGGATGGGATGGATGGCGTGGTGACGGTGAATGGCGACGTGGTTGCTGTGCTGGCCGGTTCACCCGACGCGACAACGGCAGACGTCTATGTTGAGGTGCGTGAGGACGTGTTCCGCTGAACCCGCGCCTTGGCGCGGGCCACGCCCAACGGGAGGAGACCCGGCAGGGTCGATGGCCGGCGGGAGCCTCCAGTGGTCTTTGAAAACCCCTGCGAAAACCCCTGCGAAAACCCCTGAGAAAACACCTCGCCTCAGACCCAAGGTTCGGGCTGTTGCCGATAGGCGATATACAGCGGGTGTTTCGGATGCCCCGCCTTGGTCAGACCCAGATGAAACAACGGCCGACCGGTGGCCCGCATCAGGGCCGTGACCTCTGCGCCACGGTCGCGATGTTCCCCATGCGCGCCCCAGCCACAGATGATCTGATCCGCCCAGGGACAGCTTTCGACCAGCAAGGCGTCGTTCGCCGGGCCCACAGGATCCGTGGCCGCCCGCATCTTTTTGGGATCGGTGTCGCGCCAGGCAAAGATGTTCATGACCCGAAACGCTCCGAACCCCAAGGTGCGCGCGCGGCGTTCACAGCGTTCGACGGTCGGGTCGTTCTGCACCTCGGTCGCCGTCGAGGGGTTCAACATGACAAACAACGCCTTGCGCCCTGCCGGGCTCCAGACCCGGGTCAACGCATAGCGATAGGCCTCGCAGTCGGAATAGACAGCGGTGGACAGTGCGTCGCCCTTTTGAAACTCACGCGTGATCATGCCGGGTTTGTGGCCGCCCCGTCGCCGCTTGGCAAGGGGACGGGTTGCGGTTCTTGTCCGAAAGGTCAAAACTGAGCCGTCACGAAAGGACACACCATGCTGTTTTCCGAGATCATTCGCCGCAAACGCGACGGGGACACCCTGAGCGCCGAGGAGATCAACGCCATGGTCGCGGGCATCGCCAGCAATACGGCCAGCGAAGGCCAGGTTGCCGCCTTTGCCATGGCCGTGCTGTGGCGCGGGATGAACCGCGGTGAAGCCGCCGCGCTGACGCTGGCCATGCGTGACAGCGGCGATGTGTTCGACTGGTCCGACCTGCCCGGCCCGGCCGTTGATAAGCATTCAACCGGCGGTGTCGGCGACAATGTCAGCCTGATGCTGGCCCCCATCGTGGCGGCCTGTGGTGGTTATGTGCCGATGATTTCCGGGCGCGGTCTGGGCCATACCGGTGGCACATTGGACAAGATGGACAGCATCCCCGGCTATGTCAGCCAGCCCGACAACACCCTGTTTCGCAAGGTCGTACGAGAGGTCGGCTGCGCCATCATCGGCCAGACAGGCAATCTGGCCCCTGCCGACAAACGGTTTTACGGCATCCGCGACGTGACGGCGACGGTGGAAAGCGTGCCCCTGATTACCGCGTCCATTCTGTCCAAGAAACTGGCCGCCGGGCTGGGGTCGCTGGTCATGGACGTGAAATGCGGCAACGGCGCGTTCATGGACAGTTTCGATCGCGCGCAGGAATTGGCGGCGTCAATCACCGGGGTCGCCCGCGCCGCTGGCCTGCCCTGCCACGCGCTGATCACCGACATGAACCAACCGCTGGCCCGTGCGGCGGGCAACGCGTTGGAGGTGGTAAACGCCGTCGAGTTCCTGAGTGGCGCACGACGTGACGCGCGTCTGGAACAGGTCACTTTGGCGCTGTGTGGCGAAATGCTGGTCACCGCCGGGCTGCAACCGGACCGCGCCGCCGGTGTCGCCGCCGCCCGCAGGGCCTTGGACAGCGGTAAAGCCGCCGAGGTGTTCGGCCGTATGGTCACAGCGCTGGGCGGCCCTGTTGATTTCATCGAAAACCCCGCCGCGCACCTGGTCCAGGCCAGGTTCACCCGCCCCGTTCTGGCCCCGGTGTCGGGCCACATCCGCACCATCGCCACACGCGATATCGGTCTGGCTGTGGTCGAGCTGGGCGGCGGACGCCGCCGTGCCGACGATATCGTGAACCCAGCTGTTGGCCTGACCGAACTGGTCGATCTGGGGGTGCAGGTCGCTAAGGGTGATCCCTTGTGCGTGATCCACGCTGATGACGCCACGCAGGCCGACGCCGCCGAGGCGCAGGTGCTGGCCGCCTATGAGATTGGGGCCGCCCCGGAGGTGCCCGTCCCGGTGTTACGGATCATCGATTGAGGCGAAAACTTTTCTAGAAAAGTTTTGCGTGGCTGAATTTTCTAGAAAATTCTGTGTACGCTACTGATTGAACACCCGGCTGGGGTGCAATTCGCCGGATTTGTACCGACCCACGGCCACCGCTTTGCCTTCGAATGACGCCCAGGCCTCGTCGCCATATTCGATGTCAGATGCGATCACCATGCCGGGGTTGCCGTGGCGCAGGCGGGTGGCGCCGTCGGCGGTGCATTTCAGTTCCGGCAGATCGACCAGACCCTGTTCCAGTGGGTATAGGTGCTGATCCAGCTCGCCGGTTTTAGCCAGTTCCTGCACCAGCTCCATGCTCACGCCGTCTTCGGCATCAAACGGCCCCGACCAGATCCGGCGCAGGTCGCGCACGTGGCCGTGACAGCCCAATGCCTCGCCCAGATCGCGGGCGATGGCGCGCACGTAACCGCCTTTGCCGCAAGTCAGTTCCAGCGTTACGTGGTCCGCGTCATCGCGCGCGACCATGGTCAATTCTTCGACCCACAAGGGGCGGGCTGCGATTTCGAAATCTTCGTCGTCGCGGGCCAATTTGTATGCGCGTTCACCGTCGATTTTCACGGCTGAAAATTTGGGCGGCACCTGCATGATGTCACCAGTAAAGGCGGGCAGCGCGGCTCTGATGTCGTCATCCGACGGGCGCAGATCGCTTTCTACGGTCACTTCGCCTTCGCGGTCATCGGTGTTGGTGGCCTGGCCCAGCCGCACGGTGAAGCGGTATGCTTTCAGCGCGTCGGTGATATAGGGCACGGTCTTGGTTGCTTCGCCCAAGGCCACGGCCAGAACGCCGGTTGCTTCGGGGTCCAGCGTGCCCGCATGGCCCGCCTTTTTCGCGTCCATCGCCCAGCGCACCTTGTTCACCACGGCGTTTGAGGAAATTCCTGCCGGTTTGTCCACGACCAGCCAGCCGTGAATATCGCGCCCTTTGCGTTTGCGTGCCATGTTCGTCCACCTTGTTACAAGGGGCGCGGCCTAGCTGGGTCGCGCGGGTCAGTCAACCACCCTGTTCAACCACTCCGAACATCGGCCCCAAAGAAAACCCACTGTCAGACCGGTTCAGGTCCGGCGCATGGAGGCGTGAAATCGACCCATCCAGGAACAAAGCGTTGGGCAGGCCAAGGTGGTCACGAAACACGCGCGCGAACTGGTGGAAGGTGACCGAGCTGTTCGAGATCACGAACACCGCGTGGCTTCCGTCGGGCGCGCTGCCCACCCCGTTGCGAATGCGGCGCGAGGTGCTGTCAGGCAGGAACCTGGGGTGCAGCGCGCCGTCGATCACCAGCATGGGGCCGGATTGGGTTGCATGGTCACAGGTGGGTTTGGAGGTCGCATACGCCGCGCTCTCCCAGACCCGAAACCGGTCATTGATGCAGAAAATTCCGTTCGGCAGCAGTCCAAAGTTGCCAAATCCACCGCCATCGCTGGGCGCGGCGATTTGCTGGCCATCTTCGATATACAGGCCGACCGGACGGCGGTCATTGTGGTACATTCCTGCGTTGGTGGCAAAGCTGAGCGTTTGATCTTCCAGACTGCCCGCCAGCGCATTGAAGCCGCCAAGAACGGTGCCCCCCGCGTCGCGTAGAAACAGGCGCAAATCCTCATCCGCCTGTATTTCGCAGGCGGTAAAGGATGTGGCTTCGAAGGTGATGTTCTGGCATGTGACGGCTTGGGCCGTAGTCGCACTCAGCAACAGGAACGCGGCGAGGTTAACCGCCGCGCGGATCAAGCGTTGTCGCTTTCGTCGCCGCCCTCGTCCGCCGTATCCGCGGGCTTGTCCACGTCGCGTTTCACTGCGTCCTGGGTCAACAGCCGGTGGGTTTCATCCATCCGGTCAAACGTCTCATCCGCCAGGAACCGCAGTTCTGGCGTGTGCTTCAGCTTGGCGACCTTGCCCAGGATGCGACGCAGCTCATAGGCATTGCGCGCAAGGGCTTTGATCGCCTCTGCCTTGCCTTTGCCCCCCAGCGGCAGCACGAAGATCGTCGCGACGCGCATATCAGAGGTGATACGCGCTTCGCTGACGGTAATCGACATGCGGTTCAGCTCGGGATCATGGATTTCGCCCCGCATCAACACCTCGGACAAGGTGCGGCGGATCAGTTCGCCCACCCGCAGTTGTCGCTGCGTCGGGCCTGCATTCTCATTGAAACGGTTCTTTGCCATGGGGGGCATGTATGCCTGATGGGCCTTTGGTGCAACAGGCTTTGCGTTGCGTGGCTGCGCGAGGTAGGGAAGAGCAACACGTTAAAGGAGACAGTCATGGGCGAATTGCCGGGGATCGTGGTCATGGGGGCGTCGGGCCGCATGGGGCAGATGTTGATCAAGACCATTGCGGACAATCCGGCCTGCAACCTGGTCGCGGCTCTGGAACGCCCAGGCCATGATTGGGTTGGGCGCGATGTGGGCGACTGCATGGGCGGGGCCGCGCTGGGCGTGACCGTGACGGATGACGCGCTGGAGGCCATGTCCAAGGCGCAAGCGGTGATCGATTTCACAGCCCCCGCCGCAACCATCGCCATGGCTGAACTGGCCGCGCAGGCCCGCGCGGTGCATGTGATTGGTACGACGGGGCTGTCTGATGACGATCTGGCGTATCTCAAAGTTGCCGCGCGTCACGCCACCATCGTGCGGGCGGGCAATATGTCGCTGGGTGTGAACCTGTTGACGCAGCTGACGAAAAAGGTCGCCGCCGCGCTGGACGCGGATTTCGACATCGAAGTGATCGAGGCACATCATCGCCACAAGGTCGACGCGCCGTCCGGCACTGCCTTGATGCTGGGCGAAGCCGCCGCCGAGGGCCGGGGCGTCAAGCTGGCGGATGTGTCCGACCGGGGCCGCGACGGCATCACCGGGGCGCGCAAGCGTGGCGACATCGGCTTTTCCGCCATTCGTGGTGGCGACATCGTCGGCGAACATGACGTGTTGTTCGCGGCCGATGGCGAACGCATCACTCTGCGCCATGTTGCGACCGATCGCACCGTGTTTGCCCGTGGCGCGGTAAAGGCCGCGCTGTGGGGCCAGGGGCGCAAGCCGGGCGAATACGACATGTTGGATGTTCTGGGGCTGTAGGTCGCTCAGCTCAGCTCGCTTTGCGGCACCAGACGGTCAAACGGGTCGTCATGCATTTCTGGCGGCTGTTCGGATGGCTCTTCGAAATCGGGCAGATACAGGCCTTGGGTCCAGCGTTCCGGCAAACGATCCACCACCGCGCCCAGCAGCGTGCTGAGTTTGGCGGCACGGCTGCGCAGAACTTCGGCCCGGTCTGGGTCGCGGGTTTTCAGGCGGGTGAACCACGCCGCAATCATCTGTGCCACACGGTCGGGACCGATTGAGAAATAGGCGATCAGAGCGACCAGCAGACTGATCAGCACCAGGCCAATCACATACATCGGACGCCAGACGAAAATGCCTGCAATCACCGCCAAAGCCATGAGGCGCGGCGCGTCGGGGCGGGCCAGAAAACTGTGCAGATGTTGTGAAGTCGCCGCAAAGGCGGACTTGATCAGCGTCTTTATTTTGAACACAAGCGGGGAAGATGCGCGCGCAGGTTTGGCCTGTGTCACGGGTTTTTGTCGCACCGATTTCGGCGTCTGCGCAACAGGCCGTTGGCCCTGTTCCCCGATCAAATCGCGGATCGCTGCGAGATCGGGATCTATGTCTGTCTGGTTGTCCATCTGTCACCTTGGCCTTCACCACCGGTGCCCCCAAGGATCAATCCTATATGGGGGAAATGGCCAGAATGTGGCAGATTTTCAGAAATCGACCGCGATGCCTTTGCGTTCATAATCGCCAAACCGCACCGGTTCAGGGCCATCACGCCCGCCATATTCCTTGGGCAGGGTCTTGCCTTCGGCCTCGGCCTTTTTACGGCGCTCATTGGCCTCGGCCAGGGCGCGAATGGCGGCTGGGGGCAGATCGGCGGACAGATCAAGATTTTCGTCGGACATATTGCGTTCCTTGAGGCGGCGTTGGCTTTGATATAGGGCGGGGCACAGCAAAAGGCAAAGGACGGCAGATGGTATCGGACGCGGCAAAACCTCGCAAAGTGGCGGTGGACCTGATGGGCGACGTGATTGAACACCAGCGATTGCTGTCCGAAGTGTTGGGCAAACGCACCGACGCACTGGCACCGGAGGACCGCGCGCGGGTGCAGCGGCTGGTCACCACGACCTTTCGCGGCATGGATCGCGCCGACCGCCTGTTGGGGCCGCATCTGCAAAAACGTCCGCCTGAACGGGTGTTGAATATCCTGCGCCTGGGCGTGGTCGAAATCTGCCTGGGCGGGGCCAGCCATGGGGTTGTGAACTCGTGCGTTGAAATCGCCAAGGCCAACAGCGCAACCGTGCGCATGTCGGGGCTGGTGAACGCCGTTTTGCGCAAGATCGACCCGGCGAAATGGGACGCGCTTCCGGTGCCGCGACTGCCCAAATGGCTGCGCAAACCGCTGTTGGCGGATTACGGCAAGCCCACGGTCGAGGCGATGGAGGCCGCGCATTTTGCGGGCGCCGCGCTGGACCTGACCAGCAAAGCACCGCTGGAGATGGGGGAAGCCCTGCCGACTGGATCAACGCGACTGCGCGATTTCGGCATGGTGTCGACCCTGCCCGGATTTGAGGCGGGCGATTGGTGGGTGCAAGACGCCGCCGCCGCCGTGCCTGCGCAGGTTTTGAACGTGTCAGCGGGCGAACGCGTGCTGGACCTGTGCGCCGCGCCGGGTGGCAAAACAATGCAGCTGGCGGCCGCGGGCGCAATTGTCACCGCCGTTGATATTTCCGCCGGACGCATGGCGCGGGTTGATGAAAACCTGACCCGTTGTGGTTTGACCGCCGAGGTTATTGTGGCCGACGCACTGGAATACGAGGCCGCCCCGTTTGACGCGATCCTGCTGGACGCGCCCTGTACGGCGACCGGCACGATCCGGCGTCACCCGGACCTGCCCTATGCCAAGGACGGCAGCGATTTCCCGCATCTGTTCGAATTGCAGGAACACCTGATCGACCGCGCCTGGGGGCTGCTGAAGCCCGGCGGGCGTCTGGTGTTTTGCACATGTTCGCTGTTGATTGATGAGGGCGAAGAACAGGTGCGTGACGCGATGCTGCGCCTGCCCGACATGAAACCCGACCTTGAGGCATTGAAAATCCCTGGCATCAACCCGGATTGGATCGGCCCCGAAGGCCTGCGCCTGCGCCCGGATTTCTGGGCCGACAAGGGTGGCATGGACGGGTTCTTTATCGCGGCTTTCCGCAAGCCAGCGTGATTGCCGTCTGATACCGCATGACAGCGCGGCGCAAGCGGCGTATGCTGCGCACAAGATTTCCCATCAAGGGCAACGAGCGAGGCGCAGGTGTCGCAACATCAGGATGTTTTTTCCCGACGCCGGGTGCGCTGGGCGAATCGGTGGCACGCCCGCCGGGCCGCACGTGCGCGCCCTGCAACGGGCTTTGTGTCCCAACCTGAACCGCGCACCATCGGGTCTTATGCCCGTGGCAAACAGCTGGTCGCCGGAAATTTCCTGTTCGCCGGTCACCATATTGCTGATGCCGAGGCCTCGATCTGGCAAATTGACGCGCCCTCGTCGGGCTTTGCCGAGGAATTGCAGGGCTTTACCTGGCTGGATGATCTGGCCTCGCTGGGCGATCATGAAGCACGCAAACGGGCGCAGGCCTGGTTGTCGGGCTGGATTGACATGTACGGCAAGGGCACCGGGCCGGGCTGGACGCCGGACCTGACCGGGCGCCGCCTGATCCGCTGGATCAACCACGCGCTGTTCCTGATGAGCGGGCAGGAGGGCGACGACAGTTTCAATTTCTTCCGCTCGCTGGGCCAACAGACGATTTTCCTGTCCAAACGCTGGCAGGCCTCGGCCCCCGGATTGCCCCGGTTCGAGGCCCTGACCGGGTTGATATATGCCGGGCTGTCGCTGACGGGCATGGAAGAACACGTCACACCTGCGATGCAAGCGCTGGCGCGTGAATGTGACGAACAGATCGACGGCGAAGGCGGCATCCCGACCCGCAACCCCGAAGAATTGCTGGAGGTGTTCACCCTGTTGAACTGGGCCGCCTCTGCGCTGTCCGAAGGCGGTCGCATGGCAGCGGCAGAGCATCTGGCCGCGATTGAACGTATCGCGCCGACCCTGCGCGCTTTGCGTCATGCGGATGGGGGCTTGGCGCGGTTTCACGGCGGTGGACGGGGGCTTGAAGGCCGCCTGGACCACGCGCTGGCCACATCCGGGGTGCGGGCCACGGCGAACCTGGGCCTGTCGATGGGATATGCGCGGCTGAGCGCGGGGCGCACGTCGATCATCATGGATGCCGCCGCGCCACCTGCGGGCCTGGCCTCGGCCAATGCACATGCGTCGACCTTGGCGATCGAGGTCACTTCGGGCCGTCGACCGTTGTTGGTCAACTGTGGGTCGGGCGCGCAGTTCGGCGAAGAATGGCGCAAGGCGGGGCGCGCAACGCCGTCGCACAGCACGCTGGGCCTGGCGGGGCTGTCTTCGGCCCGGTTGGGCCCGGTCACACAGTCGGGTGGTCAGGAGCGATCTTTGATCATCGACGCCCCCAAGGATGTGCGCATTCAACAGATCACCGAAGACGGTCTGGCGGGCTATGTTGCCGGGCACGACGGGTATCTGCGCAGCCATGGCCTGACCCACATTCGCCGGATTGAACTGACCGTCGATGGGCGTGACATCCGGGGCGAAGATACCGTCGCAGCGATTGGCGAGGCCGAACAGGCCGCGTTCTCGCGTGCGTTGGACAGGGTCAAGCTGCAAGGCGTGCCCTTCAAGATCCATTTCCACCTGCACCCGGATGTGGACGCGGAACTGGACCTGGGTGGTACGGCGGTGTCTTTGGCGCTGAAAAGCGGTGAAATCTGGGTGTTCCGCTTTGAAGGTGTCGGCGAGTTGACGCTGGAAAACAGCGTTTACCTTGAAAAGAACCGTTTAAAGCCGCGTGCGACGAAACAAATGGTTCTATCTGGGGCCGCAATGGATTATGCGACGCGCATCCGCTGGTCTCTGGCCAAGGCGCAGGACACACCGTCCGCGATACGCGATCTTGAGCGGGAGGATCCGGCGGGGCTGCCATAGTACACCCGAGGGGACCCACATGACCGACCTGACACCCGTGCGCCGCGCGCTGATTTCCGTATCTGACAAGACCGGGCTGATCGACCTGGGCAAGGAGTTGGAGGCCCGGGGCGTCGAGATCCTGTCGACCGGTGGTTCCGCCAAGGCCCTGCGCGATGCGGGTGTGACGGTGAAAGACGTGGCCGACATCACGGGATTTCCGGAAATGATGGACGGGCGCGTGAAAACGCTGCACCCCAATGTGCATGGCGGTCTGCTGGCGCTGCGTGACAACCCCGAACATGTCGCCGCGATGGACGAACATGGCATTGGCGCCATCGACCTGTTGGTGGTGAACCTGTACCCGTTCGAGGCCACCGTGGCCGCCGGTGCCGATTATGACACTTGCATCGAAAACATCGACATTGGTGGGCCGGCGATGATCCGCGCGGCGGCCAAGAACGCGGCCTTCGTGAACACGGTTGTGGACGTTGAAGATTACGCGAAGCTGTTGGGTGACATGGACCAGCACAATGGGTCGACCTGCCCCAAGTTCCGCAAGAAGCTGTCGCAAAAGGCCTATGCGCGCACCGCAGCCTATGATGCCGCCGTCAGCAACTGGATGGCCGATCAGTTGAACCTTGAAGCCCCCAAGCGGCGCGCCTTTGCCGGTGAGCTGGCCCAGACGCTTCGGTATGGCGAGAACAGCCACCAGAAAGCGGCGTTTTACACCGACGGCACCGGGCGCCCCGGCGTTGCCACCGCGCAGCAGCTTCAGGGTAAGGAGCTGTCTTACAATAACATCAACGACACCGATGCGGCGTTTGAATTGGTGGCGGAGTTCGCCCCCGAAAACGGCCCGGCGGTTGCGATCATCAAACACGCCAACCCCTGTGGTGTGGCCGTGGGGGACACGCTGGTCGAGGCCTATCAGAAGGCATTCGACTGTGACCGCACGTCTGCTTTCGGCGGCATTGTCGCGCTGAACCAACCGCTGGACGCCGGAACCGCCGCCAAGATTGTTGAGATCTTCACCGAGGTGGTGATTGCACCGGGCGCATCGGACGAGGCGAAAGAGATTTTTGCCGCCAAAAAGAACCTGCGTCTGTTGCTGACAGACGGCTTGCCCGATCCGCGCGCCGCGATGAAGACCTATAAACAGGTCGCTGGTGGCATGTTGGTTCAGGACAAGGATGTCGGCCATGTGCCCGCCGAGGACCTGAAGGTCGTGACCAAGAAGGCGCCGACCGATGCGCAGATGGCCGACCTGCAATTCGCCTGGAAGGTTGCGAAGCACGTCAAGTCGAACGCCATCGTCTATGTGAAAAACGGCGCGACCGTCGGGGTCGGTGCGGGCCAGATGTCGCGTCTGGACAGCGCCAACGTGGCGGCGGCAAAAGCCGCGCGCATGGCGACCGAACTGGGGCTGGACGAAAGCCTGGCCAAAGGGTCCGCTGTCGCGTCTGACGCGTTCTTCCCCTTTGCTGACGGTCTGTTGGAGGCGGCCGCTGCCGGGGGCATCTGCGTGATCCAGCCGGGCGGCTCCATGCGTGACAAAGAAGTGATCGAAGCCGCAGATGAGGCCGGATTGGCCATGGTCTTTACCGGCATGCGTCACTTCCGCCACTGAGCCCGCGATGAAACGCCTGAGCCTATATGCCCTGTTGGCCCTGATCCTGGATCAGGCCAGCAAGCTGTGGGTTCTCAAGGGGTTGAACCTGGCCTCGGTCGAAAAGATCGAGGTCTTTCCACCCTTCCTGAACTTCCATATGGCTTGGAATACGGGGGTGAATTTCGGCCTGTTTGCCGCCAACAAATGGATCCTGATCGCGCTTGCTTTGGCGATCTGCGTTTGGGTTGTTCTGTGGGTGCGTCGGGGCATGAATGCCTGGGGGCAGCTGTTCGCCGGGCTGTTGCTTGGCGGTGCGTTGGGCAATGTCATCGACCGGGTCATTTACGGTGCGGTCGTCGATTTTCTGAACATGTCGTGTTGTGGAATCGACAATCGCTGGTCGTTCAATGTCGCTGATGCGGCGATCTTTGTCGGCGCCTTTGGGCTGATCCTGTTCGCCAAGGACAACAAGACCCCGTGACGCGCCTTTCCGGATGCGCTAAGAAACGAAGAAATTGGGTGAAGGAGGTTCCATGCGGACCGCTCTTGGCAAATCGATTCTGATATGCGTGGCCTTGGCCGCGCTGGTGGCCTGTGGCCGTGGTGAGCCGCAGTTGATGAACATCAAGGCTTCGAATACGGGCCCGGATGAATTCCAAATCCTGCCGACCAAGCCCTTGGAAGAACCCGAAAACTATACTGACCTGCCAGCGCCCACACCGGGGGGGGCGAACCTTACAGACCCCTCGCCGGTCGCTGATGCGGTGAACGCGTTGGGTGGCAATGCCGCTGCCGGGGTTGGTCTGCGCGGTGGGGAACAGGCGCTGGTCAGCCATGCGTCCCGTTATGGTGTTTCCAGCGATATCCGCCAGGCTCTGGCCGCCGAAGATGTTGAATGGCGCCGTCGCAACAGCGGCAGACTGTTGGAACGTCTGTTCGACGTGAACGTCTATTATCGCGCATACGAAAAAATGGAGCTGGACCAGTACCGTGAACTGGAGCGTCTGCGCCGTCGTGGGGTCTGGACCCCCGCTGTGCCCCCCGAGGCGGCACAAGCGGCGCGATAAAGGCTGAGCGCTTCGTTAACTTCAATCACATCCCCGTTGGTGAGGCTTGACGCCTGGGCCTTTGCACCTAAATCGGTGCCATATCAGGGTGAGATACAACTTGATTTGATCGGGACAATCGGGAGCTTTTCATGACGCGTTTTCTGAGCCTTATCCTGCCGCTTGCGGTATTGTTCGCAGCCCCGGCGCGGGCGGGGGATGTCACCGATTATGTGCTGGACAACGGCATGCAGGTGGTTGTGATCGAAGACCACCGCGCGCCCGTCGTGGTCCACATGGTGTGGTATCGTGTCGGCGCAGCGGATGAACCCGCAGGCAAGTCCGGCATCGCGCATTTCTTTGAACACCTGATGTTTAAGGCCACGGATGACCTCGAGTCAGGCGAGCTGTCGCGTGTTGTCGAAGCCAACGGGGGATCCGACAATGCCTTTACCAGCTGGGATTATACCGCTTATTTTCAACGGGTTGCCGCCGACCGCCTGGGTCTGATGATGCGGATGGAAGCCGATAGGATGCGCGATCTGGTCCTGTCCGAAGATGAAATCGTGACCGAACGCAACGTGATCCTGGAAGAACGCGCGACCCGCACGGACAGCGATCCGGGGGCTTTGTTTCGCGAACAACTGTATGCCGCCGCGCATCTGAACCACCCTTACGGTATCCCCGTGATTGGCTGGCGTCACGAGATGGAGGCGCTGAACCGCGTCGATGCGCAAGCGTTTTACCAAACCTATTACGCGCCGAATAATGCGGTTCTGATCGTCGCGGGTGATGTGCAGCCCGAAGACGTCTTGGCCCTGGCGCAACAGCACTATGGCCCCGTTGCGCCGACGGAAAACCTGCCCGTCCGCGCCCGCCCGTCCGAACCGCCGCAACTGGCGGAACGTCGTTTGGTGTTCGAAGATGCCCGTGTCGGTCAACCCTATGTGATGCGCCGCTATCAGGCGCCCGAACGCGACACCGGGGATCAGGCCGAAGCCGCCGCACTGGTCTATCTGGCGGAATTGCTGGGCGGCTCTGGTGCGACCTCGGTGCTGGGCAATGCGTTGCAATTCGACGACCCGATCGCGGTCTATACCGGGGCCAGCTATTCGGCGACCTCGCTGGATGACACGGGGTTCACCCTGGTTGTCGTGCCGGCACAGGGTGTCACGCTGGGCAATGCCGAAACTGCGATGGACGCGGTTCTGGCCAGCTTTATGGCCGATGGCGTGGATCTTGAGCAATTCGAACGGCTGAAAATGCAGGTCCGCGCCGGTGAGATCTATGAGTTGGACGATGTGCAATCGCGCGCTGACCGATACGGTCGCGCCCTGACCACGGGGCTGACCATTGCCGATGTGCAAGCCTGGCCCGAAGTGTTGCAAGCGGTCACACCCGAGGACGTGATGGCCGCCGCCAAACGTCTGTTTGATCGCAAACGGGCAGTCACCGGATGGCTGCAATCCGAAGCCCGGCCCACCGTGATGGAGGTCAGCCAATGAAACATATCCTGCTGTTCGTCCTGTTGGTCTGGTCCCTGCCCGCACGGGCCGAAATTGCCATTCAAGAGGTGACATCACCCGGTGGGATTTCCGCCTGGTTGGTCGAGGAACACGCGCTGCCCTTTACGGCGCTGGAAATCCGGTTTCGCGGTGGCGCGTCGCTGGACGCGCCCGGCAAACGTGGCGCAACGAACCTGATGACAGGCCTGATCGAAGAGGGCGCGGGCGACATGGATGCGCGCGCCTTTGCCCAGGCGCGCGAATCGCTGGCGGCCAGTTTCGGCTTTGACGTGCGCGATGATGCGCTGTCGGTCTCGGCGCAGTTTCTGAGCGAAAACCGGGCCGAGGCCGTGGCGCTGTTACGCTCCGCCCTTATCCAGCCGAGGTTTGATGATGTGGCGATTGAGCGGGTGCGCGGGCAGGTCCTGTCGCACCTGGTCTCCCGCAAAACCGATCCGCAGGATATTGTCGGCACCCAATTCGACGCACTGGCCTTTGGTGACCACCCCTATGGTAGCTACTATGGAGGAACCGAAGACAGTGTCGCCGCCTTGAGCCGCGATGATATCGTCGCAGCCTATCACGGTGCTGTGGCCCGTGATCGCATCTTTGTCAGTGCTGTTGGTGATATTTCGGCCCAGGATCTGGGCGCTTTGCTGGATGAGCTGTTTGGCGATCTGCCCGAAACGGGCGCGCCGATCCCCGCGCGGGTCGATTTCGACCTGGGTGCCGGGGTGACCGTGGTGCCATTTGACACGCCGCAATCGGTGGCACGCTTTGGCCACGCGGGCATTACCCGCGATGATCCCGACTTCTTCGCCGCCTATATCGTCAACGAAATTCTGGGCGGTGGCGGCTTTAATTCGCGCCTGATGGATGAGGTCCGCGAGAAACGCGGCCTGACCTATGGGATCGGATCCTATCTGATCCCGATGGACCTGAGCGAGATGGTCATGGGCGCGGTGTCCAGCCAGAACGAGTCCATGGCCGAAGTGATCGAGGTGGTCAGCACCGAGTGGGCCCGCATGGCGCATGACGGCGTGACGGCGGAGGAGTTGGTATCCGCGCAGACCTATTTGACAGGGGCCTATCCGCTGCGGTTTGACGGCAATGGGCCGATTGCCAAGATCATGGTGGGCATGCAGATGACCGGCTTGCCGGTGGACTATATCGCCACGCGCAATGACCAGATCATGGCGGTGACTTTGGACGAGGCGAACCGCGTCGCGGCCAGGATTTACCAGCCCGAGGCTTTGCATTTCGTGATTGTTGGCCAGCCCGCTGGGGTGGAAAGCAGCAACTGAACGCTCTCGGCCAGAGGCAAGGCGGCCCGTTAAGGCTGCGATGTTTTCCATTGGTCGAATCGGCGCGGCCCATGCTAGGTTTTGTGCCATGCCAGAGCTCAGCCCCCATATAAGTCCGGATCGCCCGGTCATTCGCCAATTGGACGACGCTGCCATCAACCGCATTGCGGCGGGTGAAGTGGTGGAACGTCCGGCGTCTGCGGTGAAGGAACTGGTTGAAAACGCGCTGGACGCGGGGGCGACTCGGGTCGAAGTGACCTATGGCGATGGCGGTAAGACATTGATCCGGGTTGCGGACAATGGCTGCGGCATCGCACCTGCGGACCTGCCGCTGGCCTTGTCCCGCCACGCGACGTCGAAAATCGACGGCAGCGACCTGTTGGACATCCACACATTCGGGTTTCGTGGCGAAGCCTTGCCATCGCTGGGCGCGGTCGGACGCCTGACCATCACCAGTCGCGCAGATGGCGATGCGGCAATGATCCGTGTGAACGGCGGCGTGATGAACCCCGTGAAACCCGCCGCCCTGTCCGAAGGCACGGTGGTCGAGCTGCGCGACCTGTTCCACGCCACGCCTGCGCGTCTGAAGTTCCTGCGCACGGATCGCGCCGAGGCCCAGGCGATCACCGATGTGGTGAAACGCCTGTCGATGGCCGAACCGCATGTCGGGTTCACCCTGCGCGATGTGTCCGGTGGCGGTGACGGGCGCGTGACCTTTCGCGCCGATCCCGAAACCGGCGACATGTTTGACGCGCTCCACGGGCGGCTGGCGTCGATCCTGGGACGTGACTTCGCCGAAAACGCGCTGCGGATTGATGCCGAGCGCGAGGGGTTGCGGCTGACGGGGTACGCAGCCCTTCCAACCTATTCGCGCGGCGCGGCCGTTGCGCAATTCCTGTTCGTGAATGGGCGGCCCGTAAAGGACAAGCTGCTGACCGGCGCGTTGCGGGCGGCCTATTTTGATTTCCTGTCGCGGGACCGTCACCCGGCCGCCGCCCTGTTTGTGTCCTGTGATCCGCATCTGGTCGATGTGAACGTGCATCCGGCGAAATCCGAAGTGCGGT
>Ga0209121_10000311_pt1 | contig 51893 bp, 44 predicted proteins | sample Cruoilmetagenom3_FD_187292 | JGI IMG/M metagenome (GOLD analysis project Ga0209121, IMG submission 187292) | Oil polluted marine microbial communities from Coal Oil Point, Santa Barbara, California, USA - Sample 3 (SPAdes) (version 2) | ecosystem: Environmental > Aquatic > Marine > Oil seeps ... | reverse complement strand
CAGCGTCAACTACGTACCAGTCACGTTTTACTGTTTCTGGTTTAGCAACAAACGTTTTCATTTATAAAAATCCAATGTTTTTCAATTAAAACCACAGGTAGTTATTATTAACTACCGCTCTAAGTATGCTACAACCCCTTCGAGTTTTAGACTTTTTCGCCGCTCACAAGTGGCTAAACTATATGAGGACATAGAACGCAACGTGGCAGACGCGGGAGTATACCAGCACTTAAACGACATTGCTACCGGCCGGTTGTTTTTTCCGCAAGAAAAGTTATTACTCAGCGGTCAGCGGTCAGCGGTCAGCGGTCAGCGGTCAGCGGTCAGCGGTCAGCGGTCAGCGGTCAGCGGTCAGCGGTCAGCGGTCAGCGGTCAGCGGTCAGAAAAGCTAATTATAATTTTAGATTCGAAAAAAGTACTTTCTTTGTGAAAGTAACTATTTTTTGTTAATAAAATCTCAACTATACTTTAAGAATTAAGCATAGGGATTTTGCGTTATGAACTTTGAAAACTTAGAGGTATGGAAGCGTTCAACCCGCCTTAGCGCTAATATTTATAAAAATACACAACCAATCAAAGACTTTAACTTTAGAGATCAACTAACACGCTCTAGTTTATCTGTTCCTAGTAATATAGCTGAGGGTATGACAAGAGAGAGCGATAAAGAAAAAGTACGCTTTTAGATATAGCTCGCTCTTCGCTTGCTGAGGCAAGAACCCAAATATATATTGGCATCGATATTAGCTATATTAATACTGACATAGGCAAGTCTTGGCTAGATGAAACTGTTCAACTATCAAAAATTCTAACAAGCTTGATAGCAAAAATAAAGACAAGTGAGTAACCAGTCTTAACTGAAAACTTACAGCTGACAGCTGCTCTCTACTTCTGACACACCTCACAAAAAACGGTACTGCGTTGCCCTAGACGAATTTCAGTTAGTTCGCTCTCGCAATTTACACAAGGCTGGCCTTTTCGGCCATACACTAATAGCTGCTGCGCAAAGTAGCCTGGCTTACCGTCACTTTGAGCAAAGTCTTTTAAAGTTGTACCGCCCTGAGTAATTGCTGCGGCTAGGGTGTCTTTTATAATTGGGATTAACGCTTGGTAGCGTTTAAGGCTTACCTTTCCTGCTTCTTTTCGCGGATCGATACCTGCTTTAAATAATGATTCGTTAGCGTAAATATTACCAACCCCCACCACCACAGCGTTATTCATAATAAACTGCTTAACAGGCACTTTTTTATTACGAGATTGCTCATAAACACGTTTAGCAAAAAAGTCATCGGTGAGTGGCTCTGGGCCTAATTTAGCAAGTAACTTATGCTCTTCATTGGGTGCTTGCCATAAACAGCAACCAAAGCGACGTGGGTCGTTTAAACGCAGCGCCTTATTATTCGCTAAAATAAACTCAACATGGTCATGCTTTTTAAGTGGCTCATTGGCGCTCACAACCCGCAAGTTCCCCGACATACCTAAATGCAATATAGCCGAGCCTAGCTCGCACTCTAATAATAAATATTTTGCACGGCGTTCAATACTGCTAACCATTAACCCCTCAAGTTGATACACCTCATCTGGCACAGGCCAGCGCATACTGGCATTATGAATATTTACCTTAGTCACAACTTGGTTTAGAACATGGGGGGTAATGCCCATACGGCTAACTTCTACTTCTGGTAATTCAGGCATTTATAAAACTCACTTATGAAAAGGTAAAACTTGGAAATAATTGTTTTGCAGTAGTTAAATCTAGCAACAATAATCGCTGACTGGTTTTATCGAATAAATAATACTGACCATTCGCCTCAAATAGTAAGTACACCCAAGGTAGGGGCTCACCGGCGAGTTCAAACGTGGCTACCGACAGTGGCTTATTCATATCAAGCGCATCAGGTGTGATGATGGTCATCAGCGCGGTATTTTGCCATAAATAAACCAGCTCACTAAGTTGCTGCTCTGAACCTTGCCAACTAAGCGGTACATTTTTTTGCAAAGCAGTACTACGCCAACTAGTGCCAATACGCTCAATTTTTTGGTCGATAAATTTAAGTGTTAATACGAAACTTTGAGGAGGAAGTAGTGGCTGCAATTGCGCCTGTGTTTCATCATTCCCTATGTTTTTATGCAGTCCATTTAAAAAGAAGATCATAATCAACATCGAAAAAATAATAACATTGTTCCAACCTTTTCGGCCGAGTTGCATGTGGGTCTTCCAATTAATAATATCGATTTAAAGTGTAACCAAAACTTAATTACACTGTCTATATGTTAAAACCCAAAGACTTTGCTAGAATATCGGCAAATTTTAAGGAGTTTAGTCATGTCAATGTATGTAGTGGGCCATAAAATCCCAGATTCAGATTCAATATGTGGTGCAATTGCACTGGCTTATTTAAAAAACCAAATTGATGAACCAGCAATCCCAACTCGCCTGGGTGAAGTTTCACCGGAAACACAATTTATTTTAGATAAATTCGGTTTTGAAGCACCTGAGCTAAAACTTAGCTATGCTGGTGAAGACGTTTATATTGTAGACCACACAGAAAAAACCCAAGCACCTGACGATATTGATCAGGCTCGCGTAGTGGGCGTGGTTGATCACCATAAATTAGGTGATTTAACCTCATCAACACCGCTTGAGTGTTGGATCCGCCCTGTTGGTTGTTCTAACACCATTATTAAAATGATGTATGACTTCTACAACGTTGAGATCCCTAAAGACATTGCCGGCATTATGCTTTGCGCCATTTTAAGTGACACGGTTATTTTTAAGTCACCAACCTGTACCACAGCCGATATTAAATGTGTTGAAGCACTTGCAGAAATTGCAGGCATTGAAGACTTTAAAGAACTAGGCATGGACATGTTCCGCGTTAAATCAGCCGTTGAAGATACGCCAGTACGTGACTTAGTAATGCGTGACTTTAAAGACTTTAACATGAACGGTAACCTCGTTGGTATTGGTCAGTTAGAAGTTATTGACCTTGCGGTATTTGACGAGATTAAAGCCGACCTTGAAGCCGACATCGCGAAGCTTAAAGAAGAAGGCGGTCGTCATTCAGTATTTTTACTTCTGACCGACATTATGAAAGAAGGCTCACAAATGCTAATTGCATCAGACGATGCTAGCCTAGTTGAGCAAGCTTATGGTGAAAAACCAGAAGACGGTAAAGTATGGCTAGACGGTGTATTAAGCCGTAAAAAGCAAGTAGTGCCACCACTACAAGACGCTTTTAAGGGCTAGGTTCGAGGTTCGAGGTTCGAGGTTCGAGGTTCGAGGTTCGAGGTTCGAGAAATTTAAAAACCTTGCGGTTAACATCGCAAGGTTTTTTTATGCCTGTAGCAGTGGGTTCACCCCGCGTCAGTATCAGGGTTTAGGTACGAGGTGATAGGTGCTAGGCCCTCTGCCCGCCGCTCGTGGCCCGTCTATTACGGTATAAAGCCCCTCCCACATTAAAATACCTGCTATATTTACCTATAAAATAAAGACTTAGGCTCTAAGTGCTAGCTTCTGGATGCTAGCTGCTAGCTTCGAGCAGTTGCCCGCAGCCAAAACATAAGGACATAAAATGCAAATACTTCACCACGGAGCGGTAAATGGCGTAACAGGCTCATGCCACCAGCTGATAATAAACGATCAAAGCTCTTTTCTAATTGACTGTGGGCTATTTCAAGGTGAAGATTCTGTTGATGATCTTAATATTGAATTTAATATAGATACAGTCCGCGCGCTGATCGTCACCCATTGTCACATCGATCATGTTGGCCGAATCCCCTACTTATTAATGGCTGGCTTTAAAGGACCCATATTTACCTCTATTGCATCGGCCAGCTTACTGCCTTTAGTCATTGAAGATGCGTTAAAAGTGGGCGTCACGCGCGATCAAAAAATAATAGATACCTGCCTAAGGTTACTTAAACAGCAAATTATTGAAGTTGATTTTAAAATCTGGTTTGAACTTCCTTGCAAAGGTGAACACATAGCCAAAGCCCGACTACAACGAGCAGGGCATATTTTAGGCTCGGCTTATGTTGAAATAGATATAAGCATACCAACTCGTAAAGCTAAAAACAGTCATCGGGTCGTGTTTTCAGGTGATTTAGGGGCGCCCTATACACCTTTACTACCCGCACCTAAAGCGCCTTATAAAGCAGATACTTTAGTTATTGAGTCAACCTATGGTGATAAAAACCATCAAGGACGAAAACAACGTACGCAAACCTTAAAAGCCGTGATTGAGCGCGCAGTTGCCGACAACGGTATCGTGCTTGTGCCTGCATTTAGTATAGGCCGTACACAAGAGCTGTTATACGAACTTGAACAGCTAATTCATGCTTCAACTAAAAACTCACCTTGGCGCACAATACAAGTAATACTCGACTCCCCCATGGCGGCTAACTTTACTCAGCAGTATCGAAAATTTAAATATTTATGGGATGAAGAAGCAAAACATAAAGTAGCCAAAGGCCGGCACCCTCTCGACTTTGAAAACCTTACTACAATAAATACCCATAGCGAGCACTTAGCGATAATAAATTACTTAGCCACCCGCCAAACACCTGCGATTATTCTAGCTGCAAGCGGTATGTGCACTGGCGGGCGTATAGTTAATTACTTAGAGCGCTTTTTAACCGACAAAACCACCGACGTACTCTTTGTAGGTTATCAAGGGCGCGGCACACTAGGACGTGATATACAAACCTACGGCCCAAAAAATGGCTATGTAGTTATTAATAATACCCAGATTAATATTAACGCCAAAATACACACCATAAGCGGCTACAGCGCCCATGCTGATCAAGCGGGATTAATTAAATTTGTAACCGGTATGCGCAAAAAGCCCCGCTATATAAAAATAGTCCACGGCGATGATGACGCTAAAAATGCACTCGCTACAAAATATAGGGAAGTGCTGGGTGATGATGTAAAAGTTGAGATTGGGAAGGGATAGGTTCGAGGTTCATAGCTCGTTCCCCGAAGCCTGATGCAGTGAATTTTAGTGCCGTGTTTGGCTTAATCTCTATCTAATCCCTTTAACCTTTAACCTTTAACCTTTAACCTTTAACCTTTAACCAACTCATTCATATATTCAGTAAACTCATCGCCTAAGCTTTTATCTCGCATGCTGTATTCTACAATCGCTTTTAAATAACCGAGCTTATCGCCACAGTCGTGTGAGCGGCCACTCATATGAAACGCTTCTACCGTATCAATAGCCAATAATGCATCAATCGCGTCTGTAAGCTGTATTTCACCACCAGCACCTACATGAGTTTTAGCGAGTAATGACCAAATATTTTTACTTAAAACATAACGACCAACAACGGCTAAGTTTGAAGGAGCAACCTCTGAGGCTGGTTTTTCAACCATTTTTTTAATTACTACACTTTCACCAGCGGTTAGCTCTACACCGTTAATATCAGCGATACCATATTTACTAACATCTTCAAGAGCAACGGGTTCTAGCATAATTTGGCTGGCTTTCGTTTGCTTAAAGCGAGCTATCATCGCCGCTAAATTTTCAGTTTTTTGATTTGCGGTATAAGCATCGAGAATTACATCAGGTAGCACCACCACAAAGTCGTCATCACCAACGATTGGTTTTGCACATAAAATAGCGTGCCCTAAGCCTTTAGCTTCACCTTGGCGCACATGCATAATGGTTACATCTGCAGGGCAAATAGAGCGAACTTCGTCAAGTAAAGCGCGCTTAACCCGCTTTTCTAGCGTGGCCTCTAGTTCAAAGCTAGTATCAAAGTGATTTTCAATGGCATTTTTAGAGCTATGTGTTACGAGTACAATTTCTTTAATACCTGCAGCAACACACTCATTTACTATGTATTGAATAAGCGGCTTATCAACTAAGGGGAGCATTTCTTTAGGGATTGCTTTAGTCATTGGCAACATACGGGTGCCTAAACCGGCAACAGGAATTACAGCTTTCAAGGGTAGTCCTTTAATTTAAGTGAAAAATGTTTACTTACAAAAGTAGCATAGCTAAATATATACAGCCTGAATCAGCTAAAAGTAGGTAGAGTAAGTTATAAATATTTCAGAAAGTAAAACACCGAGTTGCTAACTCGGTGTTTTAATATAACAAGGTAATAAATTTCTAAAGCATGGCGCCTTTACTAGTTTTAGGTAAGTTAACTACATTGCAGCCACTGGTATGCTCTTTAAAATTTTCATGCCTTGCATTCCATACTAAGTCACAAATACCATCGGTAGGATTAAAGCTAGTTGGCGCATCAAGAAGTAATTGACGAATCTTTTCATGATCAAAATTATGACAAGCTGTATCTAGCGCGTCTATAAACACATTAAGCTCACTAAGCGGTAACATCACTTCATTTGCAGTCATAATTCGTTCATGAGTTGTTTGCCCTACGTTATCCCCTATTAATAGCTCTTCGAAGAGTTTTTCACCTGGGCGCAACCCTGTGCAAAGTATTTCAATATCGCCATGCGGGTTAGATTCACTTTTAATTTCAAAGCCAGATAGCCTGACCATTTTAGTCGCTAAATCTTTAATTTTAACCGAGTCGCCCATATCGAGCACAAATACATCGCCCCCTTTACCCATAGCGCCTGCTTGTATAACAAGCTGTGCGGCTTCAGGTATGGTCATAAAAAAACGAGTTATGTCTGGGTGAGTCAATGTTATAGGCCCCCCCTCTTTAATCTGACGACGGAATAATGGAACAACTGAACCTGATGAGCCAAGCACGTTACCAAAGCGCACCATGCAAAAGCGTGTATTATGCTTAGCACCTTGTTCTTGAGCTAACCCCTGTAAAACGAGTTCAGCCATTCGCTTGGTTGCCCCCATAACATTGGTAGGGCGAACTGCTTTGTCTGTAGATATAAGTACAAAGGTTTCTACTTTGGCATTTACCGCTGCCTTGGCTGCATAATAAGTACCAAAAACATTGTTACGAACCCCTTCAACTACATTATGCTCAACAAGTGGTACATGTTTGTAGGCAGCGGCGTGATAAACCGTGTGAACACCAAAAGCAATCATCACAGTTTCAAGTCGGTTAATACGCTGCACTGAGCCCATAATAGGTATTAATTCTATTGAAAGTTGATTATGAGTAACATATTCACACAATTCTTTTTCTATTGAATATAAAGCTATTTCACTGCGTTCAAATAAAATTATTTTTACGGGATTTTGTTTAATAATTTGTCTGCACAACTCAGAGCCTATAGAACCACCTGCGCCTGTAACCATAACCACTTTATTGGTAATATTAGCCGCCATTAAATCGGTTTTAGGAGTGACAGGGTCTCGGCCTAATAAATCCTCAATTTCAACTTCTCTAAATTCAGAAAGCTGTGCTTTACCCTCAATAACATCGGCCATACCAGGTACAGACAACACCTTAATTGAAAGCGGCTCTAATTGAGCTAAAACCTCTTTACGCCTTGCTCTAGATACACTAGGCATAGCCAAAAGAACTTTAGTGGCATCGCGCTTTTCAATAAGTTCCTGAACATCTTTAAAAGCAATTACAGGTATACCTTGTACAATAGAACCATGCTTGGCAGTATCATCATCTATAAAAGCACTTACAAAGTATTCTGGCCCTGCGTTTAAACCCGTTGCAAGCTGCCGCCCTGCCGATCCAGCTCCATAAATAATCACTGACTCTTTATTATTAGTCATTATTTTACCAATAATGGCCCTCACTAAAATACGCGCCCCACCTACTGTAAGCAAACATAACCAAGCAAATATAAACGGCATAGTTCTAGGTATGTTTACACCAGTAAAAAAAGCCAGCAACACTAAACTAATAGTTGTTATTAATGTGCCTAATATAATCGCCCATAAAGCCTGTGAGTTCATATACCTGAGTACAGCGCGGTATAAACCTAACTTAATAAAGGCACTCAAACTTGTTGGGATAAGTAACGCTAGCAACAACCAATTATTTATACTTTTAAGAGGCTCTAAGCTGTCGAGCCTTACAATAAGCGCCAACCAAAAAGCTAACATAATAAAAAGCGAATCAATACATAACGTAATTATTCGTTTCTTTGCACGTGAGGCGTTAATAATAGAACGGATAACACTATCCACAACAAGTTCCTTTAATACAAGGCTCTAGACTCTAGACTCTAGGCTCTACTAAATTTATTTAATATCATAAGCACAACAAGCTTTACCTAAAACCTTTTAATGCTATTTAGATGCAAGTTCAAATACTTTTTTCATTACTTGTACCGTTTTAGCCATTTCGGTTTCAGTCAGTGTAGGGTGAACTAAAAACATTATTGATGTTTCACCCAGCTCAACCGCATTAGGCAAACGCTCACTTGGTCGCCATGGTGTATTATCAAATGCTTTTTCAAGATAAACCTCAGAGCAACTCCCCTGAAAACAAGGAACGCCACGTTCAACTGTTTCATTAACTATGCGATCGCGGCTCCAACCATCCGCTAATTGCTGAGGTTTAACAAACATGTAATGTTTATATTCAGCATGTTTAGTATAGTCAGGTACTTCAACTAAGCGAATACAATCAAAGCCTTTTGCCGCCCGATCTAATAATTCTCCATAAGCTTGGCGTTTTGCAGTCCAATCATCCATTCGTGTTAACTGTATTCTGCCTATAACAGCTTGCATTTCAGTCATGCGCCAGTTTGTGCCAAAACTTTCATGTAACCATCTAAAGCCAGGTGGATGCTCACGATTGTAAATAGCATCAAAACTCTTGCCATGATCTTTATAACTCCACATAGCAGACCACAACTCTTTAGAGTTAGTTGTAACCATGCCACCCTCACCACCTGTAGTCATAATTTTATCTTGGCAAAAGCTCCACGCACCAATATGCCCTATACTACCCACTGAGCGGCCCTTATACTTTGCACCATGCGCTTGTGCACAATCTTCTATTACATAAAAACCATGCTCTTTACTCAATGCCATTATGTCGTCCATTTCCGCAGGCATTCCCGCCAAATGCACCACAATAACCGCTTTAGTTTTAGGTGTTAATACCGCTTTTATTGACTCTGCCGTGATAGCTTGACTATTTAAGTCAACATCTGCAAATACAGGCGCTGCTCCAGCAGTTACAATACTTGATGCCGACGCTAAAAAAGTACGGGGGGTGGTTATTACTTCATCGCCAGCACCTACATCGAGCGCTTTTAAGGCTATGTCGAGAGCTAATGTACCGTTACCTAGAGCAACTGCATATTCACTATCAGCCCATGTAGCGAATTCTTTTTCAAACTCGCGGCCTTCAGTACCAGTCCAGTAATTAACTTTATTCGAGAGAACAACACGGCTTACAGCATCGGCCTCTTGTTGAGTGAAGCTAGGCCAAGGAGAAAATGGGGTATTTAACATGGTATTCCTATTTATTCTGTATAGAAAAAATCATACAAAGTATTTTTAGTAACTTTTTATTACGACAGCGGGAGAGCCAAATGCTGTTATGTTGCTAGGTATATTTTTTACAACTGTACTACCTGCACCTATTAAACAATTATCGCCAATCGCTATTAATTGTTTTACTTGGCTGCCTATACCAACCCAGCTTTTTGTACCAACGGATACCCCACCGGCTAAAGCTACATTAGGGCAAATATGGCTAAAATCACCAATACTGCAATCATGTTCAATAACTACAGCTGTATTTATAATACACCCAACACCAATGTTCGCAAAAGCGTTAATAATAGCGCCTGCAAAAATCACTGTGCCCGGCGCTATCTTAGAATATTGGCTTATAACCGCTGTTGGGTGAGTTAAGGTAGCTAAGTTAAAGCCACTTTGTTGTAATAAGTTTATTTTTTGTTGGCGAATATCGTTATTACCAATAGCAACTACAACATCATTACTCGGCGTTACAGTTGAATTATTAAGGGCTATTAAGTCTGCGCAAGTTCCCTTAATTGGCCAATGCTCAATATGCGTTTTATTAGGATAAGCATCATCATAAAAGCTAACAGTAAAACCAAGTTGTTCAGCAATATCAGCAACAACCTTACCATGACCGCTTGCACCTACTATAGCGAGCTTTTTAATCATTATTAGAGCCCTTAAATGGCTCTATTGTGACATGTCCATCAGCATTAATGCCATCGCGAATAAATACCTTTTTTACTGTTAACAACAAAATTTTTAAATCTAACCACATGCTTTGATTATTCACATACCAAACATCAAGCTCAAATTTTTGTTCCCAGCTAATAGCATTTCGACCATTAACTTGGGCCCAACCAGTAATGCCTGGGCGCACATTATGCCTACGAGCTTGTTCTTTGTTGTATAAAGGCAAGTATTGTACAAGCAAAGGCCTTGGCCCTACCAAACTCATATCCCCCTTCAATACATTAAATAGCCCAGGTAATTCATCTAAGCTAGTTGAGCGTAAAAATGAGCCAAACTTAGTCATACGCTGATCATCTGGTAATAAATTTCCCTGTTTATCTTTAGCATCTAACATGGTTCTAAACTTCATCATTTTAAAAATATCGCCATTTAAACCAGGGCGATTTTGAGTGAATAATATAGGTGAACCTAATTTAAAACGGATAAGTGCTGCAACAACGATTATTACTGGTAATAAAGTAAGTAATGCGCAAAGAGCAACTACAAAATCAAAGAGGCGCTTCATTTTACAGCCCCTGTTACCCAAGTTACCCATTTATCAGCTAAGTGATGCCGATTAAAATCACGCTTAGCTAAAGCCTGCGCTCTTTCACCCATTGCGGGTAGAGAATCTTTATTATCAGCCGCATTTTCTAAAGCATCAGCAAAAGCCAGTGCATTATCAGGCTCAATTGCGTAACCACAATTGTTATCTTTAATCATACCAGCCAACCAACCTGGATAATTATTAAGCACAGGTAAGCCAGCTGAAATGTAATCAAAAAATTTATTTGGCGATGTACCATAATAAAATGCAGGGATATTCGCTAATAGTTGCAAGCCAATATCAGCTCCTTTCATAAGTTCGGCAAGCTTACTTTTATTAACTGGAGAGTGAAATATTACATTATCCAAGTCTTCCCGGTTAGCTCTTGCCTGCAAATCTTCTTTTAACTTGCCTTGACCTACAAGAAGGAGTTTAATGTCTTTACGCCCGCGTGTTTTTAGCTCTTTGGCTGCATTCAATGCTGCATCTAAACCATTAGCTAAACCGTGAGTGCCGGTAAATACAGCCATTAAATCAGTATCTGCAACACCATCAGGTCGCCAAGGAGCAACATCGTCTGCAAATATTGTTAAATCACATCCATTTGGTACTATTTCAACTTTATTGGCTTTTACACCACGCTTTTTTATTCCCTCAACTATACCTGGCGATAAACCTATACAACGATGAGCAGAGCGATAAGAGCACCATTCAAGTATAGACATAGCAGTTAAAACTAATGGGTTTTTAATTACTCCCATCTCTTTTGGTAATTCTGGCCATAAATCTCGTACCTCAAAGACGAAAGGCTTACCTCTAAGCCAACGTGCAAATATACCAGGTATTCCTGCTGTTAAAGGAGTAGTTGTTGCAAAAACTACATCGTATTTATAAGTTAGTGCAATACTAATACTTTTAATTGCAAACTTTAAAAATGTACCAGCACGCTTTACTAACCCATCAGTATTAGAATAGGCTAAGTCAAACTCAATAATATGAATCCCATCAACAGTACCTTCCCTACGACCCTTTATAAAAGCTGAGGTTAAACCCGTTTCACCACCGCCATAGCTACCACACACCATTGTTACATGGTTTCCGCGCTTTAATAGTCGCTGTGCCATTTCATAGGAACGGATACCTGTAGAGCCATTCGGTGTGGAGAAGTGTTGATGAAAATATAAAACATTCATAATTAAAAATTTACTTCCGTAATGATTATTCCAGGTTTATTGATTTCTATTTCTAGCACTGGAATTTCAGATTCTTGGTAATAATAGCGGGACTCAAAGCCGGTAGTTAAATCAATACGCTTAAAGTCTATGTCTGCTGAAAAACTAATTGTGCAAAGCTTACTTTTTAGAACATTACCCACAAGCTGCCATTCTGCAGGTATAAGCCTAAACCTAAGCACTGCTTTTTCTTTAAAACCACTAACACTATCCCGAATCGTTAGTGTAGATGGCTTTAATTCAATAGTTCGTGAATGCGTACAACCAAAGCGGTCTTTGTAACCAGCAGTAATTTCTTGTTTATCAGTTGAAGCTACTAAGTCTTTCTTTATTGATGTTTTTAACCAATCGCCTAATAAAAAACGACTTATCCGAGGCATTTGTTCATGATTATCAAACTCAATTGTATTATGGCTCTTTACTCCACCATAATAATCAATATATTTCTGCCCAGCATTATAACTAAATGTTCCACCGTCTCGAAATATATTTTGCCCATTTAACCAAAAGTCGACGTGTAAAGCGTCACATTGGCTTGGCCTAAACTTAAATTTAGGGTAGTTAAAAAACAGTTCAGCTTGCTCAAATGCTAAATAAGCATAACCGCCATTACTAAAATCTTTATGTTTTTTTGAAGAAACAAGTGAAGTTGGTACGACTAACTCAAGCCAGTACAAAGGAAGATTATAGCTTCCATTATTTTTATAAGCTTTCTGCTTTTTAAACAAGGCGCTAGCAAGCTGAACGCTTGGTCTAAAATCTCTATAGTCGCTGTTTGACAAAGGAATTAAACGCGCACCATCATTAGCTCCTAAGTTTGGTGAATCACCACTTTCAACAATTGTAAAATAAAAAAGCCAATCAGTAGCTGCTTTTAACTTTGCATATAAACCAGCACTAAAGGAAGATAAGCTATGCTTTTGGCGCCATACTTCAACCAAACAATAAGTATCGAGCATGACTCGATGGTAAGTCACTGAGTACTGACTAAAACTGCCATCGTCTTCTATTAACTTATCTGCCCTATTTTCAAGCCACTTTAGACCTTGTTTCTGCCATTTAATACCTTCATCATCACCATTTAGAACAAGCCATGATCCACCAATATAAAGCGCTGCAGCTTCAGAAGTACCATGATTATTATCTTGCGCAATCGCATACATAATTGTCGGTGATATTCTTTTTAAATGCGCCTTTATCAAGCTTAATAATGCGGGGGTCGTATCTTTAGTTTGTTTTAATAACAATGAAGCCAACGCTAAATGCATCACTCTTATTGATGCCTCTTGACCACATTTCCAATTAACCCCGTTATAGGTAGGATTACTTTTTATCCAGTCAATTAACCATGAATTTATTTTTCTAAAAGCACTTTCATCTCCAGTCACTACTTGTTGAGCAAAGCAAACAACCCAATCAAAACGTGATGCTTCCCAAACGCCTTTGATATCACCTAATTGGTGACTAAAATCACCTATTAAATACCAAGGCTTATCAGAAGGCGATAACTTACTAGTTAAACAACTTTTATGCCAATTAGGGATCGCTGAATCAGCTTTTTCAACTCCAAAGTAAGCATGTTTATCGCTCCACTGGGTATTAAATTGTTTTTTTGATATTGAACCGGTGTAAGGGGTAAAAAAAACTCCAGGCTTAATTTTGCTGGTGATACTTTTTACTTTATTAACCCCAGTTTTTATACCTAACTGATACACAAACACCCGAGCTAGGTTTGGTAAACCTAATCCGAGTGCTGTTTTAACTTTGATTAAATTCATTTTTGTATGCGCAACTGCTCTGCAACATCAATGGTTATCTTAGCAACTTCAAATAGCTCATCAGCTGGGATTGGTGCTGTGGTGCCTTTTTTTATAGAATCAATGAAGGCTGCCGAGCAAGCTGTTTGGCCTTTATCTTGTTTCCATAAATTAAGCTTCTTAAACCCTTTCCAGCCAAAACCTTTAAGTTTTATAAAGTTATCCAACTGCAATGTTCCACCCGCTGCAAACACTTCGATTCTTTCTTTTGGAAAGCTAGCAGCACCATTTGCTAAATAATGAATAGTTCCAAATGATCCATCAGCAAAGCCAAGAATAATTGCCGCTTTATCTTCTGTTATATCAACTGCGTTGGTGTCACCCATTCTACGAGCTTGAACACTTACAATTTCACTATCAGCTAAATAACGCATTAAATCGATAAAATGACAAGCTTCTCCAATGATACGTCCGCCACCTACATTATTTTTTTGTGTCCAATGATCGGCTGGAATACTCCCAGCATTCATGGTCATAATGAATGATTTAGGCTCTTTAATCGGTGCTAACAGTTCCTTCATTTTTTGTATTTGAGGAGCAAAGCGGCGATTAAAACCAACCATCAGCTTAGGTGCTTTTTCGGCTTTGATAGCCTCATCATAAGCAATCTTAACTTCGGCTAACTCTTCATGACTTATTGCTAACGGTTTTTCTACAAATACATTTTTTCCTGCTTTAAGCGCTTGTTGAACAAAATATGCATGACTATTATGCTGAGTAACAATAGCAATAGCATTAATACTCGGGTTTTCGATCATAGTCTGTGTATCAGTGGTTGCCTCGGTAAAGCCTGCTTTCTCACCATGAATTACACCATTAATGCCACCAGAAGTAGAAATACTATGAAATTGCGCACCCGCTTTTTTAAAGGCAGGGATCAACATACGTGATGCATAGTTGCCAGCACCAATAAAGCCGACTATAGCATCATCGGGTTGATACTCAGGTGCTGCTTTTAAATTTATGATTCTTTCATGACGACTTGCTGAATCAGATTGAAACTGCAATAAAATACCTAAAGCACTTTTATCTGTTGTTAGTAAGTCATAAGCATCACTTGAATTCTCAAATTTAAATCGATGCGTAATTAGTGGTTTTACATCAATTTGGCCACCCGACATCATATCAAGTATTGCTTCAAAGTTACGTTGCTCGGTCCAGCGTACAAATGCTAATGGATAATCATTACCTTGCTCTTCATAGCTTGAATCATAACGGCCAGGGCCATAAGAACATGAAACCTGAAAAGTCAGCTCTTTTTCATAAAAGTCAGCACGACTTAGTTCAAGGCTAATTACCCCCACTAAAATAATACGGCCACGTTTACGACTCATTCTAGCTGCTTGAGTTACGGGGTCGTTTGATTTAGTTGAGGCTGTAATAATTACACCATCTACGCCAATTCCACGACTAAATGCCATCCCTGCAGCGACTGGGTCTTCACCTTTACCGGGGTTGCAAATTTCTGCGCCAAACTGCTTAGCTAAATCAAGCTTTGATTGGTCAAAGTCGATTGCTAGTACGCGGCAACCTTGGGCACGTAGCATTTGTACAGTTAATAAACCAATTAGGCCAACACCTGTAACAACAAAACACTCACCCATTGTTGGGTTAGCTAACCGGATACCTTGCAAGCCTATACTGGCAACAACTGTAAATGCAGCTTCTTCATCACTAACGTTATGAGGTATTTTCGCAACTAGATTTTTAGCAACACGCACCACATCAGCATGTGGGCCATTAGATACCACTCGGTCACCAACTTTAAAACTCTCAACACCTTTTCCTGCGCTTTCAACTACACCTACATTGCAGTAACCCAACGGTAATGGCTGAGCAAGCTTTGACTTCACAGCATCAACTGTAGTCATCAAACCATCCGTTTGTACTTTTTCAAGCACCATCTTAACTTTATCAGGCTGGGCACGTGCTTTATCAATTAGGTTAGCTTTACCAAAATCAACGAGCATTCTCTCAGTACCTGCAGATATGAGCGTAGTTGTAGTGTTTATCACTACATTATTTTTTGTTGCCTGAGGAGCAGGAGCTTCAACTATAGTTGAGCCGCCTTTTGCCATATCTTGTAATATTTGTTTCATTTATAAATGCTCTTTTAATACTCTTTTTAAATCTTCGAAAGAATCATATTCATAACTCACACACTCTTTCGGACGAGCGATTGAATTAGAAGCTATAGTCAAGCAAGAAAAATATAATGCTTCTCTCACACTAACGCTATCGCCATCTGTTGGAGTTAACCTTAAACAAATTGGCTTTTTCTTAAACACAGGCCAGAGCTGATGTTGGCCCGTTAAAATACAGAGGCGACCTGATTGAGTATGCCTATCTATTAATTTTTTACACTCATCAGACAATACCTCTGGCTCGTATAAGCCTATAACCAATAATAATTTCATGTTAGGTATAGCATCAAGCAGTTTTAAGCTTGTCCCTACACCATATAAATCTCCCCCTTCATAGGGAATATATTTCCAAGCAGAATTAACCGTAAAACAACCACCCTCTATGAAGTTTTTGACAGGTTGTGGATAATTTTCAACTATAGCGTTATGCTCTGACTCATCAGGTGGTACGAAAGGTGATATCAATTCGATATTAAACTGAGGAGGATAAAAAAAGACTAACTTCGGATTAACAACGTAAACTCCGTGGCAATATTTTAAAATAGCTAATAATAGCTTTTTCTTGATGCCACTATAGTGTCTTGAAGCATTATGATCGATAAAAACACAATTTCTTATCTTCCCTAAAAATAAAAATGCTAAAACAATATATAAATTAAGAGAGTTAACCTCATACTTTTGAGCTTTTGAGTTAAACAAATTAAATAAAAAGCTCTTTTTTGAAAAATCTAATTTTGTAACTTGTTCTGAGGTTTTGAGTAATTCAGCATAACGTCTTGTAACATAAACACTAACACCACCGATTGGTGGTGGAAACCTTCCAGCAACACATATACTCATAATAACCTGATCACTTAAATTGAATTTATAAAAAATATCTATTTTGCATATTATGACATTAAGTACTTATTGCGTCCCTCTTTCATATAAAAAATTAATCATTGAGTAATCTTATATATTTTTTTAAAACACTTTCAGACTTAAAATTCTCTGTTGCATAATATTTAGCATTTTCACACAACTGCTGATATTCAATAGCATCAATTTTTGTGGCAGCCTCTAAACAACGCGATAACTCAATAGGCTTTTCTAAATCCACTAAAAAACCCGCAGAAGAATCGTTTAAAATAATTTCATGATCAGAGATATTACCAAGTATTGTAGGGGTTCCTGTTGCTAGAGCTTCTGCAACTGAGTTGGACGACGATTCAAATTTAGAAGGATGAATCAGCATAAATGAGTTTTCTAATATAAGTGGTATATTCTCAGCCGCCCCGTAAAAAACTAAATTATCAGTCAAGTCGTGCTCTTGCAATAACCTTTCAACCAAGTCAAACTCATTAGATTTTATAATTCGACCATACCAGTATATTTTTGGTACAGGAGACGAAAAACTTGTTTTGTATAAAACAAGTGCTTCTGCAACATACCTAAAATTTTTAAATGGCGTGGTATGGGCTACAACAGCGAATATCCGCTCCTCAATGGCTTTAGGATTGATTTCAATGTCAAAAAAAGGCTCTGGCATAGCATTGGGGATATAAACAACATTTTTGTTAACATGAACTAACTTTAACTTCTCAGATTGGACTATTGAATTTGAAGTGATGTTTTTACATATGCCATGAAATTTGTATCTTATTTTACTTAAAAAGCCTGTTGGCATTAGCTCAAGAGAGGTTCTTTCAGAATAAGTAAGTGTAATCTTTTTCACATAAAATAAACTCGCTAACTCCAAATAAAATGCAGGCGTGTTTAAAAAAACAAGAGCACTTTTATAATTATATTTATATAATAAGCTAATCAATTTAAATACCACAGAGAAACCAAATTTATTGGATTTGACTGCCTCATGAACAATGACTCGATTATCTAAGTTAGCTCTGTGATGTGTAAACTCAGGATAGTATATAAATATATGAACATCTTCACCTGCTGCAATCAACCCGTTAGCAATATTAACAATTTGCCTTTGTGCACCGCCGGAGCCAAAATGGTCGATAACCAAGAGAATAGGAATACTTTTTTTCATTATTAAACTTATTTTTTATCTAAAACAATACAACCTGGCGATAGAACTACAATAGAATTATCTGGAATATCTTGATTAACGACAGCGTTAGCGCCAATAGACACATTATTTCCTATCGTTATCTTCCCAAACACTTTTGCTCCTGGGGCAATATAAACATTATTTCCAATGACTGGAACTCCTCGTCTATCTCCTTTCCCAGAAATTCCGATTGTAACACCTTGCGATAGATTAACATTTTTACCTATCTTTGTTTGGCTAGAAACGATAATCCCTCCATGATGCCCGATATAAAGGCCTGTATCTATATTTGCAACCCGAGGTATCTCAATTCCCCACTTACTGCGCATACGATGATACTGAAAAAAATACCATGGCTCTAAAAAGATACGAATTAATATATTTTGCTTAGCAACCCATTGCCCATATCGATACGTTACGATTGCGTGACAGCCAGGAGTCCTATAGCAGCCTATTATTTTCTTCAATCGACCGCCTTGAACTAACTCATAAGTACGTCGCAAGTCATCTTTGAGCATTTTTCATTCCCATTTCTTTTTGTGATAAGAAGATTAAAATTAGTAACGTTATTGGATAAATAATTTTAGTGATAAATGGTTCTTTGAACTCGATTATAAATAAGGGTATAAAAAAAACGATACACAATAGCTTATTGACTGAGTTATCTAACTTAAGAATATTGCGGACTAAGTAAAAAAAGAAACTACCGTAAAATATAATAGAAACGACTAACCCGAACCCAAAATAAGTTTGAACATAGCCTATATCACTGCCAGAGGCATTTAAGCCATTAGCTTTAGCTGCTAAGCCCGTACCAACAATAGTTTTCATTTCAAGAGCAGGAATAGGCATTTTAGCTAATGCCCCTGCGGTTGCATCTTCACCCTTTATAAAGATCGAAAAAGAGCGCTCTAATGGGTATGCTATAGCTTCCCAATCAATTTCTAAGCTAAGGTATAAAATAAATAAACTAAGACAAAATGCCAGCACTATAATAAAAGTATGTTTTAAATTGCTCGATGCTATTATGAAAAAAATAAGAATATAAAATAAACTAAGAAATAGACCTAACTTCCCTACCAAAATGCAAGATGCACTCATAAATAAAGATACAAACAAATATAATATTTTTCGCCTTAACATTGTTGAACGCCAATAAAGTGCCATAGAAGCAAAAACGCCCGCTGATATGGTTAACGCTAAACTTGCACCAGATCCTGTAGAAAAACCAGGTACCCTAAATGGGTCAGTGAAGGGGATGTTACCACCCTCAACCATAATAGTTGAAAGCCAATCTCTGTATACTGGAAATATAAAAGAAATTAATATCATTACTGACTGTATACAACAGCAAATCATAATTACTTTTAAGAAGTGCTGTACATCTCTAAAAAAAAATGATGCTGCGGCCGCCATGTAAAGAGTAAAAACTAAAAATACAATTACTCTACTTAACATCCCAAAATCTGTAGTTAAAATAATAGCTTGGAAAATAACATATAAGAAAACTGAGAATTGTAAAAAATAAAAAATTATATTTTTTTCAATCTCTTTTTTAAAAAAGTAAAGTAACTTTATGCCAATAATTAAAGCACACAGTAGAAAAACGAAACGTGTAGCTGGCATCCACTCAAATTTTAAAAACTTTAATTGGAATAAATAGGAAAATGTTAAAATTAGCAATAAAGACCGAAACAAAAAACCTTCTTGAGATATTTTAATTGTTAGCTTAGGTAATTTCATTGTTCATCTAACCAAGCATTAAACATTAAAATTGACCAAAGCAATGTTCCCCAGTTATTGACTTTACTTTGGTGCTGTTCCCACATTTTTATTACAAAATTGACATCAAAAATATCATCTCGCTTTAATCTTGATGGGCAAAGTAAATTGTTAGCCCACTCATTCAAGCTACCTCTTAACCAATCGTCAAGCGGAATAGCAAACCCCATTTTAGGACGTTCAATCAATTTTTTAGGTACTTTTTTGTAGAGAAGTTCTCTTAATAAGTATTTACCCTTTCCATCAAACCTATGAATATCTACAGGGATTTTTTTTGAAAATTCAACAATATTATGATCAAGTAAAGGAATGCGCCCTTCTAGACTTGAGCCCATAAAAGCTCTATCAACTTTTACTAAAATATCATCTGGTAAATATTGCATAGAATCAGCATTCATCATGTGATTATATAAATCATACCCAGCTTGCTCATCATAGGCAGATAAAATAGGTGAAGCACCTTTTACAAGAGATTCTACATTCATAAGAGTGGATACAGAGCGCTTATAAAAAGAATTATAATCAGCACAACCTAAATAGTCCAAACTTCGTATTAGTTCATAGGTGCTTTTACCCATAGCTTTAAAGTTATGAACATTATTTAAAACATTAATATGTTTACTTGTACTATTTATTAAGCCACGGATTGGCTCTGGAATTTTGCTAACCTTATTCCAGCGCTGGTAAGTTCTTTCATAGCGACTATAACCACAAAATAATTCATCACCACCATCACCAGATAACGCCACTGTTACTTTTTGCTTTGCTAAAGCACCTACTATATATGTCGGTAACTGCGATGAATCTGCGAAGGGCTCATCATAAACAAGTGGGAGTTTGGGAACTACTGTTAACAAATCAGACTGGTCTATATAATGCTCTGTATGATTTGTACCTAAATGGTTTGCTATTTCTTTAGCAAATTTAGCTTCATTATACTTAGGATCTTTGAAACCTATTGTGAAAGTATTAATTGGTTTAGAGGACTGAGATTGCATATAAGATGTAATTAAAGACGAGTCGATTCCGCCAGATAAAAACGCCCCTAAAGGCACATCTGCTTGAGATTGTTGTTTTACACTTTTATTGATTAATACATCTAGTTCACTTAATGCAGATTCAGGATCATTTATTCTATCTTTATTTTTATATGTTTCACACACGTTTTTAAATGACCAATATGCGGCTGGCGGACTAGTTATTATTTCATTACCTCTAACATCAATAACTAAAAAATTACCTGGCATTAATTTTTTAGTGCTTTTATAAACACTTGAAGGCGCAGGAATATAACCATGTCTTAAATATAGCCCAATAGCATTTCTATCAAGGGCTTTATCAAAGCAAGGATGTTGGGTTAAGCTGCCTAATTGTGAGCCAAAAAGAATACCACTTGGTAGAATCGAATAATAAAGAGGCTTTTCGCCCATGCGATCACGAGCTAAATATAATTTTTTATTTTCTTTATCCCACAAAGCAAAAGCAAACATACCTGAAAACTTTTTAAGAGAAGCTTCCACTCCCCACTTTTCAATACAGGCTAATAATACTTCTGTATCAGATTCACTTTTAAACACACTCCCCAATGCTACAAGCTCTTCTTTAAGCTCTAAGAAATTATAAATCTCGCCATTAAATACAACAATAAACCGATTTGAATAAGAGTGCATAGGCTGATGGCCTAGCGGCGATAGATCATGAATAGATAAGCGTTGATGCCCAAAAGCAACGCCATTCTCTATCCAAGTACCTGAGTCATCGGGTCCTCGATGATTAATTTTACTTAACATATTCCTAACTACAGATTCCGCTCCAAAATCTATAGTCTTCTTTATACTTATAAAACCGGCAAAACCACACATGTAAGAGTCTCTACTAAATTATTTTTTTATTTTTTTTATTAAATATAAAACACAAAAAATTAAAGGAAAATGCCTCGTTAAATGCAATAACTTGTGTGACCAAGTTGCATATTTATATTCTTCAGACGAAAGTTCAACCTGCCTTTTAAATCCAGACAAATCACCAACAAAACAAAGACTTAAAGAGAAGGTGAGCTTTTTGTGTACTTGCGCTTTTTTTACTATTGTTTTATCTATCCCCAAGCTAAGGGCTAAGTTATAAGCATCTAAATAATAAGCTTCTATGATTGACTTATAAGCAGGATTTGATGATACACCACCACCATGTTTACGATAACAACCAAGCACTGATTTATCTAAATAAATAGGACCATTAATTGCTGTATCAATATAAACATAGAAATCTACAGCATCAAATCCTTCAGGATATTTCTTTCTACATTTGTACCGATACATAACACTACTATGCACAAAGTATGTCCCAAGAGATACCAATTGCTCAACGCTCCCTATTACGGGTAAGTTGGGAGCAGCCCCAATCACTTCTTGGCTACCTATAACCTTAACAGCATGAGCTGTCATCGAAATAAGAGGTTTTTCATCAAGTAAATCGGCTTGTTTTTGGAGTTTACCTGGCAAAAAAAGATCATCACCATCACAGTGACTAATGTATTCACCAATTGCTAATTTATGCACATTAAAATAGTTAGCGCCCGCTCCTACATTTACTCTTCGTAAGATAGGTCTAACAAACGCATACTTATCGGCATATTCTTGAATGATTTCAGCGGTACGATCCGTTGAACAGTCATCACTAACAATTACTTCAAAATTAAAATTAGTACTCTGATTCACGATACTTTCTAGACAATCACGAATATAGTTTTCTTGATTATAAGTGACAACACAAACAGAAACCTTTATTTTACTATTTTGGTTCAAGACATTACCTTATTAAAATATTTTTCACCTAACACTTTTCTTGCTATCGGTGAAAAAGATAAAGAAGTTAAGAAAACAGGTATACCGGTGCTTATAACTACATAGAAATTATCTAACCTAGTTACAGGTTCAAATACTATATAGTGAGTAATATAACCTACACATACCGCCGGAAAGCACACAAATATAACATTATTAAATAACCACTTTAGATGTAAACCAGGTTCAATTTTATAATGAATAAACCCCACCCAAAACATTAAAAATAAAAAATTTATAATAACCCAAGTGTAGCCTGCCCCTACTGCACCATAATATTTAGCGGCTAGCACTATGGCTGGAAGTAAAATACCTGCAAATATAAAGTTTCCATATAAATGATATTTCAAATTACCCTTTGCATATTGAAGATAATAAGGAAACGAAGTAATTATTAAAAAGCTGTTCCCTATAACATACAAACGTAATATAGGAGCTACTGCTTCAGACAAATGCTTATCCCCAGTCCATGCAAATAACAAACTTTCTGCACTAAAAAAGATAGTAATTGCTGCGGCACCACCAATGATTGCAACCAATTGAGTTGCGCTGTGATACACGTTTAGCATTTCAATATTTTTATTCTGAGCAAATAATGATGTCATTCTAGGTAATACAGCATTGCTAATTGGGCCACTTATTATCATGATCCCGCCAGCAACCAAAACCGCCAAAGTGAAATAACCATATTCAGCTAATGGTAATACATTTGAAAGCACCAACTTATCCGTTTGAGTAACTAACACCCAAATAGATGCAGTAAAAGCGATAGTCATTGAAAATTTCAGCACAGGCAATAACGGCTTTAAAGACCAGCCAATTACTTCTAAATTAGGGTTTATAGTCGGTAATAATGTACGTGACTTGTTAAGTAGAATTAAAGTTTCTACAAACGCTATCATTAACTGATAGACAAAAAAGGTAAAAATTGTAAATCCAAATTTAAACATTACAACAACTACACCTAAAGATCTTAATGTAGCCATAACTATATTAAAGTAGCTAAGCCACACAAGGTTCTCACTCCCAGTTATCACCCCTCTGTAGAGGCCACAAAGCCACCTAAAGGCTACTGTAAGCGCCATTATCTTTACGGAGAAAATTACATTATTCGTGTCTAGACTATCGAAATTCAACCATCTTTTCGCAACTACTTCTGATAACAAATATAAAAATAGTCCCCCAACTAACGCAATAATAAAAAAGATAGCACTCAACGCTCTGTATATTTGACGAAACCCTAAAGGTGTCGTAGCCCCTGATTTAAAACGAGCTGTTTCTCTGCTAATTGTGGGTGTTAAACCTAAGTCAAGCAAGTTAAACCAAGCTTGTAACAATACAAAAAAGCCAACTAACCCATATGCTTCGGCCCCCATGTACTTTATATACAAAGGCAGTATTAAAATACCAACGCCTGTTACATAGAATTGACTTATGTAGTTAGCTATGATGTTTCTTTTTAGAGACATTACAACCAAGCCAGCTTATTAATATAAACTAACCCATCTTTAAACTTTACAACTAAGAAACCATCGCCCTTCATACAAATACTACCTAATGGAAGTGTTTCATAACGTTCAATAAAAAAATCATTGCTGATTTCTCTGGAAGAGAAGGCTCTTATTAGCCCATATTCAGTTCTGACTGGCTGGCCTAAGTTACTGCTAGAGAAAGCTCTTACCATATTATTAAATTCATTAACACGGGTTACAGATGGTTCAACAGCATCTAACTTCATTGGCCTAGAATAGTAACTACCTTCCCCCTTTTGCTTAACTCCTAAATAGCAAAAATCATTTTTTATTAACCTATCTATGGCTTTTGTAAGAAGTTCAGCTTCTAATTCAAACAAAACACCATATAATAGTGATACATCTACTTCAGGAGTAAGCTTAATGGTTTTTTGCTCTATTAAATCCCCACAATCTAAACCTGAAGTCAAATAATGTATACTCACCCCAGTTTCTTCCCTTCCACCAATAAAACACTCATTAAGTGGGTGAATACCTTTACCCCAAGGTAATACTGATGGGTGACAATTTAAATAAACAGGTTTTTTGGGAAAGTCGTCTACCGGCAGGATATAAGAGCATCCTCCAGAGACACAGATATCAAATTCATTATTATTTAAGTACTCAACTATAGTGTTTAAATCTTTTTTAGCTGATATTCTTTCCATCCAAGGCTCGTCATCATACTCACCAGAAATTAACGGTTGCTCTATAACAAATGCTTTTATAACCTTGAGCTCTGGGTGGCTAATAAGTGCTTTAAAAACATTAACTCTGTTACCGATATATACTACTTTATACATAATTAACTATTCCATGATTAATAAGTGGGGCTGAATTATCGACGTTACTATTTACAACTTAATATAGAGTCTCACCTTAAACACCTTGAATGATCACTCGATATTTTTTGTTCTATAGCATCGATTAATGTATCCATATCACAACCTCTTAATCTTTCATCTACAGGTAGAAATAAAGTTTTGTTAAACATGTTTTTTCCTGTTTCACCGCTATACTCACTGCGCCAATATCTAGGTAAATAAATACCATTACTAATAAGCTCCCTACATAGATTATCAACATCGAAGTTTAACTTTAATGGATAACACAGCGGTACTTTTTGGGTTAAAGATACCTGCAATTGATTCTGCGACTTAAACATATTATTTAATACCTTATAATTGCTTCGGCGCTTTTCTTTAATACTCTTTATGTCTGTACATTTAATTATATATTCAGATATTACTGACATTTTTTTAGGGGCAAAGCTGTCTAATGCTTGTTCTGCTTCTAAAAATCGTGTGTAACCTTCTTGCACAAAACCAGCAGCTCTTAGTAATAAGTGACCACTATTTTTACTAGCATCGAAGTATTCTGTTGGCATAGCGATATTTTTTGATGTGAATAAATAACCACCATCAGGTATCCCCAAAAATTTCCGTGGTGAATATATACTGGTCGTACCTTCTATATGCTCACAAAATAAAGCTTGTGAATTATCAATAATAAATAACTCAGCTTCTAAAGCAGTCATTTTATTTATTTTCTCATCGAGTAAGCCAAAGTAATTAATTATCAGTATTTTACTGTTGCTTTTATCGAGGTTGTTAATATTTATTTCTGGTTCTAATTTTGCGTTAATTTCATAAAACTCAATTTGAATATGTAATGATTTAATCGCTGGTATTATACTGTCGCAAATATAGTTTGGTAGATATATAACTTTAACTTTAGTTTCATTCAAGTAAGCATATAAAGCAGCTCTAGCAGATTGAAAACAATAAGCTTCAGCATGCAATACCGTATTCAAATTTGTTAATGGAAGTTGATTGTAGCCGCCAATAGCCATAGATTAGACCAACTTATATTTAGTCAACAAATCTACCACTTGCGCTTTACTATTCCACATTAATACATCTATCATTGATAAATGCGGAACAAATTCATTAGTATTTTGTGAGTATTGATATTCTTCAATTTCAATAAATGATAAGTTGATTTCTTTTTCAGAGAAGTACTTTTTATCGTAAAGTAATTTACCACCAGGACTATTGATATAATCAGTTGATTTAACAATACTCGCCATAGCTATTAATTTATCGGCAGCAGGTAAGTCACGGTTATAATCAAGTTCACTTGAAAAATAAAATTGTTTTTGAATACCTAAATATTTAAACACTAATGAAATACTTTTTGCACAAATGAGATCCACATGTCTGTTTTCATTATTTAATACAGATTCAATAAATGGAAAAACATGCTCAAAGTAAGGGGCTTTTTTATAACTTTGTTCAATTGTTTTAAGTATTTTTTTTATATTTTTATCAAAGCTTAGTTCATTAATTAATGTGTTTGATGACATACCAGGCACCGGGATAGTAAAGCGCTGAGCTTTACCATTTGATAGAATGTTATTCCGATTTATATAGCCTCCTTTTATAAAGGTTACATCGTCATAAAAAACAAACTTATCTACAGCATTGACCAATTGATAATAACCTAAATAAGGGAATAAATAAGGCTGCATTACAGCAAAGCTCATAGTGTTTCCTTGATAACGTTAGTGACAGTTAACACATCGTCAGCGCTCATAGAGTTATGCAATGGTAAACAAATGATCCCGCCTGCTATCTTTTGACTGTTACTGCAACCAAAGCTTTTTTGCTTGCTATAGGCTAGATCAAGTGAGGGTGTAAAATAGCGACGGCATTGAATATCATTTTTAGCCAGAGCTTGGATTACATCTTTCTGCTTTTGTGCATTCGCGATGTATATAGGCATATAAGCACCATTGTGGCTTGCTTGCGAATGCCATTGTGGTAATTCAACTACATCTTTCAACTGATTTGTGTAGCTATCAAATAGTGCTGTTCTGTGCTTTATTACACCTTCAATATCATCAAGTAATGTTAAGCCTACAGCACATTGGTATTCGTTAAGTTTAGCATTGATACCTGCCGCGCCTAGAGCTCCATCAGCTTGTATACCAAAATTAATCAGTTGCTTGGCTTTATCAAAATCAGCCTTACATTTGAAAATAATAGCGCCACCTTCAACCGTATGGAAAACCTTAGTAGCATGAAAACTTAACGTGCTTGCATCACCATAATTAAGCACTGATTGCCCAGCTATTTTCACATCAAAAGCATGTGCCGCATCGTAAATTACTTTTTTATTATACTTATTAGCGACTTCAGCTATATCGTGAACATTACATGGGTTACCGTAGACATGAGTTGCAACTACGCCATCGTAGTTATTATTTTTTGCGAGCGCTTTATCAAGTGCTGTTGGGCATAAGTTATAGCTGTGCATATCAATATCACTGAATGCTGTGTCAATGCCTTGCCATAATAATGAGCTAGTCGTTGCTACAAAAGTAAAAGGGGTTGTAATAGCTGAATTAATATTTAATGCTTTACAAGCGACTTGAATTGCGAGAGTACCATTAGAGACTAGCAATAAGTTTTCAACACCTAGGTATGCCTCTAGACGCTTCGTGAGTTGCTCATGTAATGGACCAAAATTAGTGTACCAGCCACTCTCATTGACTTGCGCTAAATAAGCAGTCAACTTCGTTAAGTCTGGGGTTAGTGGTTTATTTAGTGCTATCATTATTTAATCTTTTATCAATTGCATTAGGTATTGGCCATAACTATTTTTTAAAAATGGTTTTGCTAGCACTTCAAGCTCTTCCTTACTTAACCAGCCATTATTAAATGCAATTTCTTCCAAGCATGCGATTTTATAGCCTTGGCGTTTTTCTATGGTTTCTACAAATTGTGCGGCTTCAAGCAAGCTTTCGTGCGTGCCTGTATCTAACCAAGCGAACCCACGACCAAGTATCTCAACATTTAGTTTACCTTGCTCTAAATACATTTCGTTAAGGCAGGTAATTTCAAGCTCGCCACGCGCTGAAGGCTCAACTTGTTTCGCTAGTTCAACTACGGAATTATCATAAAAATAAAGACCTGTTACTGCAAAGTGTGACTTTGGCTTAACTGGCTTCTCTTCAATTGAAATTGCTTTTTGTTGCTCATTAAATTCGACTACACCAAATCGCTCAGGATCTTTAACTTGGTAACCAAATACTGTTGCACCTTGATCACTTTTAGCATTCTCCACAGCCTGTTTTAATTTAGGTGTAAAACCTTGGCCATAAAAAATATTATCACCAAGTACTAGGCAGACATCATCTGAACCTATAAATTCTTCGCCTAAAAGAAAAGCTTGTGCCAAACCATCAGGGCTTGGTTGTGATGTATAATTAAGTTCAATTCCAAACTGTGATCCATCTCCCAATAAACGCTTAAATGAGTCACTATCTTCTGGGGTAGTAATAATAAGCACTTCGCGAATGCCAGCTAGCATTAATACCGACAGTGGATAATAAATCATTGGCTTATCATAAATTGGTAATAACTGCTTAGATACACCCATGGTTATAGGATATAGACGTGTACCTGAGCCGCCCGCGAGGATAATTCCTTTCATACTACTCTCCTTCTACTTGTGTACTTAGTTCACCTAAGCGTTCGCGCTTGTATGAGCCATCTTGCACGTTTTTACACCATGTTTGGTTATCTAAATACCACTGAACCGTTTTACGAAGCCCTGTTTCGAAAGTTTCAACTGGCCTCCAGTTAAGCTTTTCACTCATTTTTGATGCATCTATAGCGTAACGGCGATCGTGCCCAGGCCTATCATTAACAAATGTTATTTGCTCGGCATAACTCGACTTTTTTGGCACCAACTCATCTAGAATACTGCAAATGGTTTTTACTACTTCAATATTTTGCTTTTCGTTATGCCCGCCAATATTGTATGTATCGCCAACTTTACCTTCAGTTACTACTTGATATAGTGCACGTGCATGATCTTCTACATAAAGCCAATCACGAATTTGGTCGCCTTTACCATAAATTGGCAGCTCCTTCCCCTCAAGTGCATTAAGAATAACTAGAGGAATTAGTTTTTCAGGGAAATGGTAAGGGCCATAATTATTTGAGCAATTTGTAATTATGGTAGGTAAACCATAAGTACGCAGCCAAGCACGCACTAAATGATCGCTTGACGCTTTGCTCGCGGAATATGGGCTACTCGGTGCATAAGCTGTTTGTTCGGTAAATAGCGGAAGATCGCCGTCTTGTTCATCAGGATGCGGTAAGTCTCCATACACTTCATCGGTAGATATATGGTGGAACCTAAATGCTTTTTTTGCTGTATCAGTCAACGTATTCCAATATTCGCGAGCGGCTTCTAATAAGTTATAAGTGCCTACAATATTTGTTTGAATGAATTCTGCAGGCCCTGTAATTGAGCGATCAACATGACTCTCTGCCGCTAAATGCATTACAGCATCTGGTTTGTGAGTATTAAAAACACGGTCGAGCTCTATGCGATTACATATATCTACTTGCTCAAAAGTATATAGCTTATTATTACTTACCGATTCAAGTGACTCTAAATTACCTGCATAGGTTAATTTATCGAGATTAATAACCTCATCTTGCATATTATTTATTATATGGCGAATTACTGCAGAGCCAATAAAGCCCGCCCCACCAGTGACAAGTATTTTCATATTATTTATTACCTAAAAACTCTTTATACCAAGGCATTGCTTTACTAATGCCCTGCAATATCTTGTATTCAGGTATGTAACCTAAGTTATTTACTGCTTTACTTATATTAGCTTGAGAGTGGCGCACATCACCCGATCTAAAATCTTGGTATGTAGGTTTTTGAATAGGTTTAATATCGCATTCAATTAGCGCCGTTTGTATTGCTTTGTATAAATCATTGAGGGTAGTTCGATCGCCGACAGCTACGTTATACACGTTATCTTTCGCGTCATCTGATGCTGTTGCAGCTAAAATATTCATTTGAACTGTATTCTCTATAAAGCAAAAATCTCGACTTGTTTCACCATCACCATTTATAAAGACTTCATCACCTTGAATCATAGCAGCAGTCCACTTAGGAATAACTGCTGCATAAGCACCGTTAGGATCTTGACGTTGGCCAAATACATTAAAGTAACGCAAACCTATCGTCTTAAAGTTATATGTTTTAGCATAAACACCAGCATATAATTCATTAACATATTTAGTTACGGCGTAAGGAGAAAGCGGGTTACCAATATTTTCTTCAACCTTTGGTAATACAGGGTGGTCGCCATAAGTAGAGCTACTTGCAGCATAAGTAAAGCTTTTAACGTTAGCCTCTTTTGCTGCTTGTAACATATTTAAAAAACCAGTAATGTTAGCTGCATTCGTTGTTACAGGGTCAGTAATTGAACGTGGTACAGAGCCTAATGCTGCTTGATGTAATACATAATCTATTTTGTTATTTATGGCTATTTCGCAATCTTGATAATTACAAATATCACCTTTGATAAATGTAAAACGACTCCATTGTTCACTTGAAACCAAGCCTTTTACTTCATCTAAATTATACTGATGACCAGTTGCAAAATTGTCTAGTCCGACAACAACTTGATTTAATTTTAACAAGTGCTCTAAAAGGTTTGAGCCTATAAAGCCAGCGACACCTGTTATTAACCAAGTTTTAGGCGATGTTAGTAGCTCAGCTTTGATATGTTCATAGTGGGTCATAAAAATCCTTGATATTAGATAAGATTAAAAGTTTACTTTAAATAATTTAAAGTTTTTTATAATCTCATATCTACATCTTGCTTTGGTAATACATATTTAAGATCGTATAATACATGCTCTTCTTTACCTAAGACACGGATCTTATTAGAGCCCATCTTTTTAAATTCATCATGTCCAACTGCAAGTATAATTGCATCATAGTTATTCTCTTTATACTCTGTAGTTAAATTCAAACCATATTCATATTGAGCTTCCTCGTTTGAACACCAAGGATCCACTATATCCACATTAATATTATATTCTTTAAGCTCACTAACGATATCGACAACTTTAGTATTTCGTAAATCAGGACAATTTTCTTTAAACGTTAATCCCATTAGCAGTACGTTTGCACCATTTATCTGAATACGCTTTTTAAGCATTTTTTTTACAAGTTCAGAAACTACATGCTTGCCCATACCATCGTTTAATCTTCGTCCCGCTAGAATCATTTCTGGGTGATAACCTACGCTTTGAGCTTTATGAGTTAAATAATATGGATCAACACCTATACAATGCCCTCCAACTAAGCCTGGTCGAAATGGTAAAAAATTCCATTTCGTGCCTGCGGCTTCCAAAACTTCTAGAGTATCAATATTAAGTTTGTTAAAAATAATAGACAGCTCATTTATCAAAGCAATATTTACGTCACGCTGTGTGTTTTCAATCACTTTTGCTGCTTCAGCAACTTTAATAGAACTTGCTTTATGCGTTCCCGCTGTAATTATTGATTTATAAAGTTGGTCAACTATTTCAGCAATCTCAGATGTTGAACCTGAGGTTACCTTTAAAATATTTGTAACGCGGTGCTCTTTGTCACCTGGATTTATTCTCTCAGGAGAGTAACCTGCATAGAAATCCTCATTGAACTTGAGCCCAGAAACTCTTTCAACTACAGGTAAGCAAGCTTCTTCTGTTGCACCAGGGTATACTGTTGACTCATAGATAATTATATCGTTTTTTTTAACAACCTTACCAAGCATTTCACTAGCTTTCACTAAAGGGGTTAAGTCAGGCTGTTTATGCTCATCAATAGGTGTTGGAACTGTAACAATATAAACATTACAATTTTTTAGCTCAGTCACTGCACTTGAGTATTTCAAATAAATCGACTCTTTTAGATCATTATCAGAAACTTCTAGTGTAGAGTCGTACCCTTTTTGTAATTGCTCTATTCGACTTTGATTAATATCAAATCCTAATACAGAGTATTTTTTACCAAACTCGACAGCTAAAGGCAGCCCAACATATCCAAGACCGATAATACCAATATTTATGTTTTCAAAATTCATTACCAAATTCCTTTTGTATCAATCAAAAAGTTACTTGATACTTTCTTTTCTTTAAATTGTATGTGGTCAACTAACAACAAATGAATATCTGCATTTTCAATTGCATATTCTAAAGCACATAACTCTATGGTCGTCATATCATTTGGTAAGAATTTAATGTTAGGCTCAACAGCAATAACGTTTCCGGAGTGTATATTTACAACTTGTTTAGTTATATTTAATGCGGGGCTTTCTCGTAAATCGTCAATATCAGGCTTAAAAGCTAGGCCATAACAAGCAATAGTCACATCTTTGACAGTTTTATTAGGGTTTTCTTGTAAAAAATCAGTGATAGCTAGTTTTACTTTATTAATTACCCACTGTGGCTTTGCATCATTAACTTTGCGCGCTGTGTGTATTATTTTCGCCTGTTCTGGTGTTTTACTAACAATAAACCATGGATCTACAGCAATACAATGTCCGCCAACACCTGGACCTGGTTGTAAAATGTTGATTCGAGGATGACGATTAGCAAGTGATATTAACTCCCAAACGTCTATGTTTAGCTTGTCACAGATTATTGATAACTCATTTGCAAACGCAATTTGTACATCTCTACATGAATTTTCTGTCAATTTAGCCATTTCAGCAGTACGAGCATTAGTAATTACGCATTCGCCTTTTACGAAGGTTTTATAGAGCTCTACGGCACGCTCTGAACACTTTGAAGTCATACCACCTATTACGCGGTCATTTTCAACCAGTTCGCGAACTACATGCCCTGGTAGTACACGTTCAGGGCAGTGTGCTAAATTCACATCTATGTTTGCATCTGTATAGCTACTTTCAGCACTAGGGAATGCTAAATCTGGGCGCGCAGCAGCTAACCAATTAGCCATTTGCTCAGTCGCCCCAACTGGAGATGTTGACTCCAATATAACTAAGTCCCCTTTTTTAAGAACCGGTGCAATAGCCTCACTAGCTTCTTTGATATAACTTAAATCAGGCTCAGGTATTACTGAATCGTTATTTTTGAACGGGGTTGGCACTGCAATTAAAAATGCATCTGCTGGCTCAGGTTTTGTCACCGCTTTTAAATATCCTTCAGTAACTGCGGCATGAACTATCATATCTAGATCAGGTTCTACTATATGGATCTCACCACGGTTTATAGTATCTACAGCATGTTGATTTACATCAACACCAATTACGATTTTTTTACGTGATGCAAACATGGCTGCAGTTGGCAAGCCAATATAGCCCAAACCAACAACTGAAACAGTATTAAATGACATGATAATCCTTGTGTATGTAGGTTCTAGGTTCTAGGTTCTAGGTTCTAGGTTCTAGGTTCTAGGTTCTAGGTTCTACAAAATTCTAATTTTAAATTTTTTGATACAAGCATTGTTTATATGTTTTATAGCTTGTGAATATATTCTTTGTAATATTGTGACGCGATATAAAATCAATACTACCAATTAATCTTTGGCTAAAATATCGCAAATACGTTGACACGCTTTACCATCTCCATAAGGATTATGGACACGGCTCATTTCCTTATATGCTATGTCATTTTCTAATAGCTCATTCAATGCTGTAGTTATTTTAACCACATCAGTGCCAACTAATTTTACTGTACCTGCATCTACAGCCTCTGGGCGCTCCGTAGTATCGCGCATAACAAGTACAGGTTTACCTAGGCTAGGCGCCTCCTCTTGAATGCCACCAGAATCAGTTAAAATAATGTTCGCACGATTCATTAAGTAAACAAAAGGCAAATACTGTTGAGGCTCGACTAGATATATATTATTTATACCCTTTAAAATACGATTGACTGGTTCTTGAACATTAGGGTTTAAATGAACAGGATAGAGTATTTGACAATCTGGATGATTTTTAGCTGTTTGCGCTAATGCTTCGCATATTCGCTCAAAACCACCACCAAAACTTTCACGACGATGCCCTGTTACCAAAATAAGCTTTTTACTTTCATCAAGCATTGAGAACTGCTCAGCCAAGATGCTACTTAATTCGGTATTATCTTCTATTTGCTGCTTAACCATTAACAAAGCGTCTATCACTGTATTACCAGTTATGAAAATACTTTCTTCTGCATAATCTTCTTTTAGTAAGTTCGCTTTAGAAGTATCCGTTGGCGCAAAATGATACTTTGTAAGTGCCCCAGTTAATTTGCGGTTTCCTTCTTCAGGCCACGGTGAATATATATCTCCAGTACGTAAACCAGCTTCAACATGTCCAACAGCTATTTGCTCATAATAAGCCGCCAAGCTTGCGGAAAATGTAGTCGCAGTATCTCCATGAACAAGCACTACATCAGGTTTAAATTCTTTAAGTACAGGAGTTAATTCTAATAAAATGCCACTTGTGACTTCCGGCAATGTTTGACCTGCTTTCATTAAATTTAAATCATAGTCAGGAGTTATTTCAAATAAATCTAAGACTTGATCTAACATTTCTCTATGCTGTGCAGTAACACATACTTTAGATTCAAAACGGTTATCATTAGAAAGAGCACGTACAACAGGAGCCATTTTTATAGCCTCTGGCCGTGTACCAAATACCACTAGTACTTTCTTGTTGAGCATATAAAACACTCCTAAATTTGCAGGTTATGAAATAAAAATCGCAACGAATTATTTTTTTAAAAAGTATCTAAAAAGAATGATAATGAAACTGATCATTCCACCTAAAAAGGTACCTAAAACGCAGATAAGTGCTCTTGCGGGCTTTGCTTTCTGCTCAGGAATAATTGCCGGATCTATTATTTTAAATACATACTCATCGCGTACATTTGCAAACATTATGGTCTTTGCCTGCTCTTCAACTAACTTATAAAGAACAGCTCTAATATCAGCAATCTTAGTTTGCTCTAACTGCTGAGTCAGGAAATCAGTACTCTTGTTAGCTTCAATAACGTCTCTTGCTTTCATTGTTTGGTTTATATCATCTATTAGCCAATTAACCCATTGCTGAGCAACTACAGGCGAAACATGTTCAACTGATAAAGTGACCATTCCAGTTTCTTCGTTCTTATTTGCACTTATAATTTTTATAAACTTTTTATAAGCCTCTTGCATTGAAGGTTCAGGTTTATAAGGAGCTTTTACTTCTCGCACCCATTTATTTTGCTCTACATCATAAAAATTTTCGTCATAAAGAACTGTATTTGTTTCACTATTCCAAGTTTTAGCTGCCATTAAATCAGGTAATATGTCATATTTATTTATAAATTCACGACTAAATTTACGTGATCTTAGGATTTCAATTGCTAACTGCGTTTTATCAACATTACCATTTGCTCCTAAATTAACTCCTGCTAAACTTGCTAGGCCGCCTAGCTGCCCTACCAGCCCCCCCGCTTTGTCTTGCTCTGCAGGCGCTAATAACGCTTCAGATTTATAAATATTAGGCAGATTAACTGCATAGTAGACTGACGCAGAAGCAAACAAGGCTGTAATAATTACAATTATCCATTTCCCTTGCCAGATAGCGGTAAATAGTTCGCGAAGGTCTATTTCGTCATCGGCAATGTTGTTTTGCATTGGCATATTTGCTTGGTTTAGATTGTTTGAGTTGTTTTCCATTTAAATCTCATAAGTTCAGCTATCAGCTATCAGCTATCAGCTATCAGCTATCAGCTATCAGCTATCAGCTATCAGCTATCAGCTATCAGCTATCAGCTATCAGCTATCAGCTATCAAAAATTGAATAACGAGAACATTAGGTCAAGTTATTGTTTTAGGTTTTAGGAACTTTAGCTCGTCCCTCGTAACACCAAACCTGCGGCTACATTTACGCGACATAAAGCCACTCTTTAAAAATAATATGCACAAAGAGGAGTGAATGAGAAAAAATGAGAAAGCATCCCCATTTTATTTATGCCTCCCTCTGAAGCAGAGCGCTCTCTTAACCTCTTCGTGAATGTAACTATTGTTTTTAACGTAAGATAAAGTCGCTGCTACATTTGCGCGGCATAAAGCCCCGACGTCTTTAAATCCAAATACTGTGTTTGGTTTAATCTCAGCCTAAAACCTAGTTCCTAAAACCTCGAGCCTTAGAGCAGCTGCGGGATAAACCCGCACTACATTATATTAAATACCGCTTATGGCTGCTACTGCTACACCTAGTTGATATAGAATTTGTGTTGCCGTGCTCCAAAGCGTTAGCTTATCCATATGGCCGGCATCTAATGGGACAACAATGGTGTCGCCTGGTTCAAGTTGGTTTGAGTTATTAACTGCAAACCAGTTGCCGGTATTTGGTATTTTTACTGAGCCGTTGGCTTTTATAATGTAAATACGGTCATCAGCAGCGCGCTCTTTTAAGCCACCGCTTAGATCTATGTATTCGTCTACGCTTACGCCTGCTTTATATAGGTGCGAGGTAGAGTAGTTAACTTCACCTATTACGCTAATTGAGTCGCGCTCACTTGGTACATAAAGTACATCGCCATCTTGCAGTACTAAGTTTTGCTCATTGTTAACAATAAGCGGTAAATCTATAACTAAACGGCCTACGGCATCAACGTTAGCAAGGTCCTTCAAAAGCTTATTCATTTCATCGTAAGTAAGTGTGTTACTACTTACTGAACTTTGGAAACTTTTAGATGCTATATCACGGCGAAGCTCGGTAGATAAACGCGCTAGCTGTTGTTGCTCTTGTTCTTTAATTGATTTACGAGTAAATACAGCTGCATTGGTTGCTGCAAAATCAGAAAAACCGCCTGCACGCTCCAATAAGTTACTTAGAGTTTCTCCACGGCGAATTGTGTAAGTACCAGGAAATTTAAGCTCACCTTTAAGCTCTACTTTTAGGTTTTCTTGCCAATTTGGTATAGCAAATATATTTACGCTATCTTTACTCTGTAATGAAATATTAGATGCAGCATTACCTTGCATGGCGCTTTTTAGGTCAAACTTAATATGCTCAATATTTGATACATCATTAGTGGCAATTCTTGTTACTTCTGCTTGTTGTGTGTAAGCCGACTCTAACAAGCCTCCTGCGGCAGTAATTAAGTCTTTTACTTCACCGCCTTCCATTAACGGGTAAATACCTGGGTACATTACACTACCAGTAATTTCAACAATCTGCATAGCCTGCATTACACCGGCCTGCTGCTCTAACTTAGCAATTACAGGCTTAAGTAAATTATGTCGGCTAAATAGAGCAAAGCTTTTTGCATCACCTTCTTGCTCTTTTAGCTTTTTCTCAAGCATTTGAGCCATACTTAAATTTGGGTTTTCTTCTTCTGGTTCTGACTCTTCAGTTATTACACCAACGTATTTTTCAAACTCTTTTTGTTGGTATTCATGCCACAGCTCTGCTTTGCGTTGCTGCTCTTGCTGCTCTTTTGTTAACGCTAAATTTGCAAGCGCTATATCTTCTAAAGCTTTTTCTTCAAAACGACTGAATACAATAATTTTATCGTTAGAGTTAAGCTGTAGGTTGTTCTCAGTGTTTTTTGTAATGGCTTTTGCTAAATCAAACTGATGAATTTCAATATCACCATTTACATTAGTTTCACGCACTACTAATGCATAATCTAAATCGGCTTGTGGTAATAAGTCACCACGCACAGAGCCTAAAATATCTGAAATGCGTTTACCCTTGTACCACTGGTAATTACCAGGTCGTACTGCGGCACCAATTAAACTAATTGAAGTTTGGTATTGTTCGCCAATGGCGCTAAAGTGAATCCGATCGCCATCTTGTGGAATGTAGTTAACTTGCTCTTTGCCAAAATCTACTGAAAGCACTTCTTTGTGTTGATTATTAAAGCGCTCAACAACCACACTTTTAGCGTAAGCATTAGGTTTAATACCGCCGGCCATTTTTAATAAATGCTTTGCCGTTTCACCTTTTTTAAGCTCAAAAATAGCAGGACGCTTTACTAAACCGTCAACTGTTACTTGCTCTCCTACCGATGGAATAAACACCACATCGCCAGGCTTTAAAATAATATCGTTGCTGCTATCACCACGAATAAGTAAATCGTATAGGTCAAAATTAGCAACAAGTTTACCACCGCGCTTTACTTGAATATTACGTAGTGAAGCAATATCCGATACGCCACCACTTACAAATAATGCATGTGAAACAGTAGTTAGCGACGACACACTATAACTACCGGGCTTGTAAGCCTCACCTAAAACCAAAATACGAATACTACGAAGTTTGCCAAGCGATACAAACGCTTTAACACCAATAACTTCTTGCTCTACTTTTACTTTAATTAGTTCTTTAACTTCAGCAAAGGTTAAACCCGCTACTTGTACAGGGCTTAAATCGGGAATATTAATGCGGCCTTCACGGTCAACAATCACTTCAAAGCTTTCACTTTCTTTACCGTAAAAGTTAATTAATAGTTGATCGCCACGCCCTACTAAGTACGTATCAGGAACGGGAGCGCTTTCATTAGGCATAAATGTGGTTGGTTCGCCGGCAAATAGGTCATAACCGAATGGCTTTACTGATTTATCTTCTGGCTTGAATCGCTCTTCATCTGTAAAAGCTCGTTCGTCGGTGGTATTACGCTCACCTACTGTGGGCTTGTCTTGTTCGTTATTTTTGCCATTAGTGCTACCAGCACCTTCAAGGCTTGAAATATCCACGCCATACTGCTTTGCCAGAGCCTGTTGTTGTGACTTAGGTAATTTTTGAAACTGCTCTAGTTGAGCGGCTGTTGGCGCAAATGCTAATGTGCTAAAGCTACATATAAGTACAAAAGTACTTAATAAATATTTAATAACGTTCACGAGTAGGTATTTCCCTAGGTCTACAACCAAAAATTGGTGGGTATCATACATTATTTACGAGCAAATAAAAAAGGGACTTTAGCCCCTTTCATAGTTTTATTACAATTTATTTACTACTTGATGTTAAAAGCTGTAAACAAGTGTTAATGAGGTCTCTGTATCAGTTGCTTCTTTGTCATCAGCCACGTCTGAGTTGTTGGTGATATTGTAGGCCACTTTCATTTGTAGTGAGCCATTTATTTTAGTCAGCAGTGCGGTTTCTGAGCGAGTTTTGGTATTGGTATCACCGTATTCCACCGATACTAACTGAGTAAAACGCGCGTTGTCTGAAATTCTCCAGCTAAAATCTACTTTACCTAAGGCAATCACTTCGCCTTCGTACTCACCCGCTAATGAGTTGCCGTTTTCATCAACCTCTTCGCTAATATCTGGGTATTTAAAATACTTATAACCCGGACCAATTTCAGCGTTTAGTTTCATGTTTGACTCGTTTAATAAACGTAAACCATAACCCGCTGAAATAACTGATTCACTTCGGTATGCGCCAAAGTAATCAGATACGTGCGACCCATAAATAAATAAATGAGCGTGCTTTTCGTTTAATTTGTAATTACCCTGCGCTGAAATAGAGTACTTTTCGTTAGTACGCTGCTTTTCTTTAGTACCGTCGTCGTTCTCTACTTCATCTTCTTTGTAGATGCCGTCTAACTTATACTCGTTATTCCAGCTTTCTAAGTTATGTAATACTTTAATACCGCCTTTTAAGGTCGTTGTTTCGGTATTACCGCTGGTAATAATAGCGCCTACTTCGCTGGTAACTTCCCAGGTTTTTTGTTCTTCTTCTGCTGCAAATGCATTGGTTGTAGCTGAGGCTGCTACTAAAATTGATAAAAGCTTAAGTTTCATTAAAAAATAACCCTGTAAAAAATGTATTAATACCTATTAAAAAAACAGCGCGCATATTAATAAATCGAATTTGAGCGCTGCCTTAATAAATAAGTATTTTAAAAAATTAGTCTTGCTTGTGTAAATGTACATCCATTTGCGGGAATGGAATGGTAATGTCTGCGTCGTCTAACGCTATTTTAATGTTTTCCATTAACGACCAGTATGTTGGCCAGTAATCTTCTGAGTTAACCCACGGGCGCACTATAAAGTTAACGCTTGAATCGGCAAGTTCAGATACCGATACGTTATATGCAGGATCTTTTAAAATACGCGATTCGTTATCAAGCACTGATTTAAGTACTTCTTTTGCTTTTCGTAAGTCGGCGTCGTAGCCAACACCAATCACAAGGTCAACGCGGCGTGTTGATTCGCGCGAGTAGTTAATAATTGCATCTGACATGATTTTTGAATTAGGCATTACAATAACTTTGTTATCGGGTGTGCGCATTTCAGTTGAGAATATTTCGATTTTTTTAATCGTACCGGCTTTACCGCCAGCTTCAACGTAGTCACCTGATTTAAATGGGCGAAGTAGAATAATTAATACGCCTGACGCAAAGTTAGATAACGACCCTTGCAGTGCTAAGCCAACGGCTAAACCTGCCGCACCTAAAATAGCAATGAATGACGTGGTTTCGATGCCAATTTGTGACAGCGCCATTAAAATAGTGGCTGCAAATACAATGGCATATACAATACTAGAGACAAACGATGAAACCGCTTTATCTACTTTTTTCTTGTCGAATGCTTTTTCGGTTAACTTTGCACAAAATTTAGCAATTCGTCCACCCAGTAAAAATATAACAAGCGCTATGACTGCTTGAATACCGTAGTGTAAGATTAAGCCTGAATTTTCATTCAGCCAATTGAGTATTGAATCCATATTAACTCCTGATAGTGTTATTAAGCAGTTTAGCGGTGTTGTTTATTGTATTGTAAATCTTTAATACGTGTTTGCAACAGCGTTTTACTAAGGGGTTAGGGGGTTGAGCCGCTGTTGTGGAGTTTTTAGGCCCGTTGCCCGTTGCCAATAAGCTTAAATTTAGAATACTTATAATAAGTTTAATTTTTTTTGATTTTTTGCTTCACAAGCATAGGGATATTATGTATTATGCGCGCCACACCAAACAAGGTGTATGTAGTGGCGGTTGTAGCTCAGTTGGTAGAGCCCCGGATTGTGATTCCGGTTGTCGCGGGTTCGAGCCCCGTCAATCGCCCCACTATTTTCTAAGTCCTCTCAGTAATATCCAAAGTTAACTTTTTAGTTATATCTAGTTTTCATAAAGCCAAACATAAAATAAAAAAATACGCTCTTATCTGTAGCCGCCTGTTTCCCCAGCATTGATTTATATCGTTATTTGGTGCTTTTGATAAAAGCCTGATGCGACATGAAGTCACTGCTAAAGAAATATTACAAATAACACCAGTAGTAGCAGGTTTTCCCCGCACCACACAGCCCGTTGCCCGTATTTGACGCTTTAGGCGCGCTGAGAACATGTTATATTCTCAGCGCCTCATACACTTGGGTATTTGCTGCCCTTGCTTAAGTTGTTAACCTACTTTAAAAGAAAGACCTAGTGACGCTAATGCTTTAGAGTGTTTTTCAATCGCATCAGACTCTGTACCTACACTGTGCGCTTGGGCTAAGTTTTCTGAAGACGCACTACTAATATTTGAAATATTACGGCTAATTTCTTGCGATACCATGCTTTGCTCTTCCGCAGCGGTTGATATTTGCGTTGCTAAATCAGAAATATCAGTAATTGCAGCATATACTTTTGAGACGATATCTTGGCTATTGCGGGTTTCTTTAACACAGCTCTCTGCGGCATTCTTACCAGCTTCCATTGTTTTTGACCAGTTGAGTAACGTAGACTGCATTTCAGATATAGAAACTTGAATTTGCTCTGTAGCGGTATGCGTTCTGCTTGAAAGCGCACGCACTTCATCAGCAACAACTGAGAATCCTCTACCATGCTCACCGGCACGCGCAGCTTCAATAGCGGCATTCAGAGCAAGTAAGTTTGTTTGATCGGCAATCCCTTGTATCTCTTGCATTATACCGCCAATTTTTTCAGCTTCTGTTGCTAGCTCGCTCGCTGAACTTGCCGAGTTATCCACCTCATTGGCGAGTAACGATACTTCACGCATGGTGCCTGACATCGCTTGCGTTGCGCTTTCGCAGTCTTGGTGAGCTTGTTGCACTCGTTGGTTAGTTACTAAAGTATTTTTTGCTACTTCATCAATTGAATGCACCATTTCCTCGACGGCAGACGACACCTGATGCAATTCAGACGCTTCTTTTTCAACACCGGCCTGCGCAGCTTCAGCACAAGTTTTAAGAGAGTCAGCACCTTTACTCAGGCTTAAAGTACCATCAATAATACGGCCAACAATGGTCGTTACTTTACCCTCAAGTAATTTAATCTGAAAATCACTATAGCTGAGGCTGTCGCTACCAGAATAAATATGCCGAGATACGCTATCTGGACCTGCTTTGTTTTTTTTGATTGTGCTTTGCGAACGAATTAACTCTTCATAAAAAATAACAAAAGGCAGAGGAACAAACAGCAAACATAGCCAGAACATATAACTTGTTAACCAAGCAATTAAAGCTGCACAGCCAATAAATAGAGGAAGTTTAAATGCGGCTAATTTTTCACTTAAAGGGACAATTGATTGACCGTTGTTTAAACGTTGGTACAGCTTTACTGCGCGGTTTTTATATTCTGGAAGGAGTTGTTGGCGGACTGATTGATAACCTACTTTTTTACCGTTTTCATAAATAGGGGTAACAAATGCATCAACCCAGTAATAACGCCCATCTTTACATCTATTTTTTACAGCTCCTCGCCATGCGGTATCGCTTTTTAAATTAGACCACATATCACCAAATGCCGCAGGCGGCATGTCTGGGTGGCGAACCATGTTATGGTTTTTCCCTTTTAACTCATTAATGGTATACCCTGAAACTTTACAAAAGCTATCATTTGCATAGGTGATAACCCCTCGTAAATCTGTTGTAGAAACTAACTCTTCGTCAATGCCAAACGAAACTTCCTGGTCTACCGTTGCTTGATTTCTTCTACTCATAGTGGGTGCTTCATTATTTTTTAATGGATGAATTTGCGGAATGTTAATTTATAAGTGTATAAAACACAATTATACATTTTTACTATATGTTAATAGTATTGAAACTACTGAAACTTTATTCTACTCATTCACACACCAAAAATATACATTTAAAAACATGCAGTTACAAATATTCACGCGAATTAAAAAGAATTACTCTTTCATAAAAGCCTACTTTTAAAAGGGATATAAGCAGAATAGCATCTAACTAAGAATAGTTTAGACCTACAAGGAGGAAGTAGCCAAAAACCTCTCCTTAAAAAGGGCAAAAAAAATGCCACCAAAATGGTGGCATTTACACACGGGGGTATTTCTACTTATAGAAATTTTTTACTTTTTGTTTACTTAAACATTTTTTTGAAAGGTAGCATTTACACCCATTTCAAGCAACTTAAAACGCTAAACGGTTAACTCATCGGAACAGTTTATAGAGTCAAACCCTAATACACACGTATTTTTCTTCTAGGTATTCATCTAAACCTTGGTGACCCCCCTCTCTTCCAAGACCTGATTGTTTTACCCCACCGAACGGTGCTACAGGGTTTGATATAACCCCCTCATTTACACCTACCATGCCAAACTCTAACCCTTCGCTTATACGATAGATTTGTTTAATGTTTTGGCTATAAAAGTACGCAGCTAACCCATAAGGAACGTCATTAGCAAGCGCAAGGGCTTCGCTTTCTTCATCAAATGGGATCACCGTTAATACAGGGCCAAACACTTCTTCATGATAAATATCCATTTGTGTAGTGACATTAGTAACTATTAATGGGTTTTGAAAGCTGCCACCTAAGTTACTGTTATCTCCAATTAGCGTAGCGCCTTTATCGAGAGCATCTTTAATCAGTTGTTGCACTTTCTCTTTTGCTTTGGGATAAATAAGCGGGCCTATATCGGCATTTTCATCAAAACCGTTTGCAACGTTGAGCGCAGCGACTTTAGGTGTAATTTTTTCAAGTACTTCATTTAATATACTGCGCTGGATGAAGATACGGTTTGCCGCCACACACGCTTGGCCACTATTTCTAAATTTAGCCGCCATTAGGCCATCAATAGCGTCATCAATATCGGCATTATCAAAAATAATGAACGGCGCATTGCCACCTAATTCCATTGATGTTTTTTTAATTGTCTGTGCACACTGTGATAGTAACTGCTTACCTACACCTGTAGAGCCAGTAAAGGTGAACTTACGTACCACCTCTGAGTCAGTCAACATTTTACCAACGTCTTTAGCGTTTTGTGATACCAATACATTAAATGCACCTTTTACAAAGCCAGCCTGATCAGCTAAATACGCTAAAGCAATAGCACATAGTGGTGTATGTTCAGAAGGTTTTAAAATGAAACTACAGCCAGCAGCATAAGCAGGGGCTACTTTTCGCGTTACCATAGCCACAGGAAAGTTCCATGGTGTTATACCGGCAACCACGCCAATAGGTTGTTTATAACTGGTTAAGCGATGCTGATTGCCGGTTGCAGGGATCACATCCCCATAGCTACGCTTAGCTTGCTCAGCAAACCACTTAATAAAGCCGGCGCCATAATCTATTTCACCGAGAGATTCTTTAAGCGGCTTACCCTGCTCTTTGGTCATAAGTGTAGCTAGCGTTTGTTTATGTTTAATCACCAACTCATACCAGCGCATCAGAGTTTCACTTCGCTCGGTCGCATTGGTGGCTTTTAATTTTACAAAAGCGCCTTGCGCTGCTGTTATGGCATTTTTTACGCCTTGCTCATCAATATCACTTACATCAACAATACTTTGTTCGGTGGCCGGATCATCAACGCTAAAGCGTGAGTTGGTTTGATAAAATTCACCGTTAATAAACGAGTCTGAAAAAATAAGATCACTCAAAATATACCTCCAAAATGGGTTTTGGGCTTCGGGCTTCGGGCTTCGATAAATTAAAAAAGCCTTGTGGTTAACGCTACAAGACTTATTCATTTTAATTTACCCGCCGCCCGTAACCCTTTACCTTCAACCTTTGTATTTATTCACTTCCTCTGCGCACTCTGTAATCTCTGTGGTAAATAAAATTACTAACAAACGCGGGATAAAACCGCTTTAAAAAGCATATGCAAAAGAGAAGTGAATGAGAAGAAAATGAGAAAACACTAACCATTAGCCTGAGTAATTAATTGTTTTGTCACTTCCTCAAAAAGCGCAGCGTCTCTTAACCTCTTTGTGCATAATTTTATTACCTTTAACCACATTTTCGCGGCGTAAAGCCGCGCCTACAGGCTATTTTAATTTACCCGCGTCTCGCAGCCCGCCGCTCGTAACCTTTTGCCTTTCGCCTTTAACTTTAAAAAGACGCGGGGTAAACCCGCTGCTACTTCTGCTCGGCGTAAAGCCCCGCCTACAAAATATTTACACCACAGAGAATACAAAGGCGCTTCGCGCTACACCGAGGGGTTAAGGTAAATAACACTAAACCTTTGCCTTTGCTCACTTTCTCTGTGCTCTCTGTGGTGAATAAATCACTAAACAATCAAACAATGAGCCGCTGCAAGGCTAACTTGAGAAAGCTCTACGTCTACAAAAGATTTGTCTGCGCGGCATAAATCTTCGCCTAAAACAAAAAAGCCGCTGTATCAAACAGCGGCTTTTAATATGATAGTCATTAATTAAAAACTAGTGTTCTTCATTAACGATATTGAGATTGTACTTAGGTATTTCAACCACTAAGTCTTCATCTCTAATAATTGCTTGGCAACCTAAGCGCGATTCAGGCTCTAAACCCCATGCTTTATCTAGCATATCATCTTCTAGATCATCACTTTCATCTAATGAGTCAAAACCTTCACGGATCACTAAATGACACGTTGTACATGCACATGATTTTTCACAGGCATGAGGAATGCTAATGCCATTTTTAAGCGCGATATCAAGTACCGTTTCGCCAGCGGGCGCTTCTATTGCTGCACCGTCAGGACACAACTCCGGATGGGGAAGAAAAACAATTTGTGGCATTCTAATCTCTCTTATATATTGTCTACTGACTGACCCGTTAAGGCTTTTTTAATTGACGCGTCCATTCTGCGCGCGGCAAAATCACTGCTCGCATTATCCATTTTTTCAATGGCCGCTTTAATTTCGCTTGGCTCTTGCGCACTCTCGCGTACTTTCGCAAGTTCGCTTATTTCCACTTTTAGCGTCGCTAATTGCTCAGGCTCAAGTAAATCGCCATCAGCAGCTAATGAGGCTTCCATCGCTTCTATTACACGAAGCGCTTCAACTTGTTGCTCTTTAAGCATACGCGCTTGCATATCGCCTTTAGCGTTACTCATCGACTCTTTAAGCATATTAGCAACTTGATCGTCAGATAAACCAAACGACGGTTTTACTTGTATTTCTGCTTGAACTCCCGTTGATTTTTCCATGGCTGATACGCTTAGTAAACCATCAGCGTCTACTTTAAAGGTAACGCGAATATGCGCCGCCCCCGCCGCCATAGGAGGAATACCTTTTAAGCTGAACTTTGCCAGCGATCGACAATCGTCAACCAGTTCACGTTCACCTTGTAATACATGCAACGACATAGCCGTTTGACCATCTTTAAACGTAGTAAATTCTTGCGCACGTGCAACCGGAATCGTGGTATTGCGTGGAATGATTTTTTCAACCAAGCCACCCATTGTTTCAAGGCCTAACGACAACGGTAACACATCAAGTAATAACATGTCGGAATCTGGCTTGTTACCAATCAATACGTCAGCTTGAAGCGCAGCACCCAGTGCAACAACACGATCAGGGTCAATTGAAGTGAGTGGCTGTTTATCAAAAAACTCGCCAACTTGAGTACGAACCAACGGCATGCGGGTTGAACCGCCAACCATTACAACTTGTAATACTTCTTGGTTTTCAATGCCGGCATCTTTTACTGCACGACGACATGAGCGGAGCGTTTTTTTAACCAGTGGCATAGCGAGCTCATTAAATTTTTCTCGCGTTACTTCAACCATGTATTTTTCATCGTCAAACTCAAGGCCAACATTCACTTTTTCGTATTGGCTGAGTGCTTCTTTACAGGCTTTGGCTTTATTAATGAATAAGCGTAATACCGAAGGAGATAAGCCTGTCACGCCGGTTTCTTGTTTTAGGTAATCAACTAATAATGAGTCAAAGTCGTCACCGCCTAGGCTAGAATCGCCACCGGTGGCCAGCACTTCAAACACGCCTTTATTAAGACGCAGAATAGAAATATCAAAGGTACCGCCTCCTAAATCATAAACAGCGATAATACCTTCTTGCCCTGAATCTAAACCGTAAGCAACGGCAGCGGCAGTAGGCTCGTTTAGTAAGCGCAGTACATTAATACCGGCAAGCTCAGCCGCATCTTTGGTGCTTTGACGCTGTGCATCATCAAAATAAGCTGGTACCGTAATCACTGCCCCTAAAATATCTTGATTACCAAAGCTTTGCTCAGCGCGTACTTTTAATGCATTTAAAATATGACTTGAGGCTTTAACTGGGCTGATCTTTCCCGCAGCCGTTTCGATAGCCAATGCACCATCATCATCGCAAAACTGATAAGGCAGTTGACCATAGCTTTGTTCTATTTCGGTTTGCGTTTTACCTAAAAAACGCTTCACTGAAATAAGCGTATTAACCGGATCGAGTGTAGCTGCTTGCATTGCATCATTACCCACGGTAATGCCGCCAGCTTGATAACGAACCACTGAGGGTAACATCGCTTCGCCTGACTCATCAGTAATAGTGCGTGCTTCGCCGCTTTGTACGGTTGCCACTAATGAATTTGTAGTGCCTAAATCAATTCCAATGGCTAATTTGTGTTCATGTGGTGCCGCGCTCTGCCCCGGCTCAGCAATTTGCAATAATGCCATAATGCTCTTTAAACTCGTGTTGCTCGCTTTGCAGCAAGTAATTAATCGTCAAATAAACTGTCTTCAATGCGTTCAAGTTCGTCTTGTAACTTATATACAAATTTTAATTTGCGAATGTTGTCAGCAGCGTGTTGATATTGTTGCTCATCGTTGCTTGCAAGTTGCTCAGCTAATTCGTTGCTATACTGGGCTTTTAATTGCTTTATTTGCGACTCAAAATTAGCAATAGCGATATCTGGATCACTTGCAGAGGGAAGTTCTTCAAGCTCTTCGCGCAGTTCCATTTGTTGCATCAAGAACATGGGATCTTGCAGTGTTTGCTGCTCAGCGCGAATATCAACGCCCAGCTCACTCAACATATATTCAGCACGTTTAACCGGATGCTTAAGTGTTTGTAATGCGTCGTTAATTTCAGCGGTACTTTGTACGGCCATTAATTTATCACGACTGCTGGCATTAGCATGACGATCAGGGTGTACAGCACGTTGAAGTTCTAAGTAGTGCTTGTTGATCATTGCTAAGTCAATATTGTAGTCAACCGGTATTGCAAATAACTCAAAATAACGCATAACTTCTCACAAATGACAAAGCCCTACATTAACTGGCAGGGCTTATTTATATCTTAAAACAAGTTTGAGCTTAAACGGTAAAGCTTTCGCCACAGCCACACTCATCGGCTTGGTTAGGGTTATTAAATTTAAACCCTTCATTTAAACCTTCTTTAGTGTAGTCGAGCTCGGTGCCGTCGATATAAACTAAGCTTTTAGCGTCAACAATTAAGGTAACGCCTTTGGCCGCAAATGTTTCATCGTCATCGTTTAGCTCATCAACAAACTCTAGAACATAAGCAAGACCTGAACAGCCCGTCGTTTTAATGCCAACTCGCAGGCCAATGCCTTTACCACGGTTTGCTAAAAATGATTGTACGCGGTTTGCTGCCGCATCTGTCAATGTCACTGCCATGAATATCTCTTAGTTTGTATGTTTGCTTTTATAATCTGCAATTGCTGCTTGAATTGCATCTTCGGCTAAAATTGAGCAGTGAATTTTCACTGGTGGTAATTCTAGCTCTGCGCTGATATCGGTATTTTTGATAGTCGCAGCTTCGTCTAATGTTTTGCCTTTAACCCACTCTGTTACCAGCGAAGATGAAGCAATTGCGCTACCACAGCCGTACGTTTTGAATTTTGCATCTTCAATAACGCCTTCCGCCGATACTTTAATTTGCAATTTCATTACGTCACCACATGCTGGTGCGCCTACCATACCCGTTGCCACTGACGGATCGTTTTTATCTAGAGCACCTACGTTACGTGGGTTTTCTACGTGGTCGATTACTTTATCACTGTAAGCCATAATTCTATCCTCACTACCTGCTAGGTATGGGCTCCACTAATTAGTGGTGCGCCCATTCAACTGAATCTAAATCAACACCTTCTTGGTGCATTTCCCAAAGAGGAGACATTTCACGTAAACGGCCAATCGAGTTTTTCATTAGCTCAACGGTGTAATCAATCTCTTCTTCGGTGGTAAAACGGCCAATACTAAAACGAATCGAGCTGTGCGCTAGCTCGTCGTTGCGACCTAATGCACGTAATACGTAAGAAGGCTCTAAACTTGCAGATGTACAGGCTGAACCTGACGATACCGCAATATCTTTAACAGCCATTAATAACGACTCACCTTCAACAAAGTTAAAGCTAATGTTGACAATACCAGGTACTGATTGGTCTTGCGTGCCGTTAAAGTACACTTCGTCCATATCTGTTAAAATGCCGTCGATTAGGCGTTTACGCAACGCACTGATGTGTGCGTGATCTTTTTCAAAATCTTGTTTTGCAATTCTAAATGCTGCACCCATACCCACTAATTGATGAGTTGCTAATGTACCAGAACGCATGCCACGCTCATGGCCGCCACCGTGCATTTGTGCTTCTAAACGTGCACGTGGTTTACGACGAACATACAAAGCACCTACGCCTTTAGGGCCGTATACTTTGTGCGCCGAGAATGACATAAAATCTACTTTGGTTTGTTGCACATCGATTAAAACTTTACCCGCGCTTTGTGCCGCATCTACGTGGAACATAATTTTACGTTCGCGACACATTTCACCAATAGTATTGATGTCTTGGATTACACCTAGCTCGTTATTTACATGCATGATACTTACAAGCACGGTGTCGTCACGCATGGTGTCTGCTAATTTTTGCAGATCAAGTAGGCCGTTTTCTTCAACGTCCATGTAGGTTACTTCAAACCCTTGACGCTCAAGTTCACGACATGTGTCGATAACGGCTTTATGTTCAGTTTTAGCGGTAATAACATGCTTACCTTTTTTCTTGTAAAACTGAGCTGCACCTTTAATAGCAAGGTTATTTGATTCTGTTGCACCCGATGTGAATACAATTTCACGTGGGTCTGCATTAATTAAATCAGCAATGTCAGTACGTGCTTGGTCAACGACTTCTTCAGCTTGCCAACCAAAACGGTGTGAACGCGATGCTGGATTACCAAAATTACCGTCCATAGTCAGGCACTGCATCATTTCTTTGGCAACTCGTTCGTCAACAGGCGTAGTTGCTGCGTAATCTAAATAAATCGGTAACTTCATTTCTCTCTCCGCTGCAGGTCAACCTTAAAGTTGACAGCTTACTTGAATATTTTCCAACTGCTTAATTGCATCATTAACGCTGTTTTCTTGGCGAAGAGCGACCGCTTTAACGTCCGACTTTTCAACCAGTTCAGCTAAGGTAATATTATTTAAAAATTCTTCAATTCGTGCGCTTAAGTCTGACCACAATGTATGGGTTAAACAACGCATACCACTTTGACAACCAGTATTGCTTCGCTGACACCGTGTAGCGTCAACAGATTCATCTACCGCATTGATAACATCGCCAACTGAAATTACGTCAGCCTCACGTCCTAGTAAATAGCCCCCACCAGGACCTCGAACAGAACTCACTAGCCCATTTTTACGTAAACGGGCAAATAATTGCTCAAGATAAGACAAAGAAATTTCTTGGCGCTGCGAAATATCTGCAAGCGCTACAGGGCCTATATTTGCATGTAGTGCAACATCCAGCATGGCTGTAACGGCGTATCTGCCTTTTGATGTTAACTTCATAACGCCCCCCGCACAAAAGAGTGCAAATTTTAATTACCAGAGTAGATTAGTCAAGTATTATCCTGATTGGCTAGCCTCGAATGCCAGCCGATAAACTTGTAATACCCGACTGTTTTGGTCAAGTATTGGGTCTATTGTAATTACCTGAGTAATTTAGTCAAGTATTAGTAGAGCAATAAAGGGCGCTATTTATAACTAATTGCTATTTTATAGACTTATTAATTGAGGTAAGAATACCTCGTAATATGTTCATTTCAGCATCTTCAGGGCGAGCACGATTAAACAAGCGACGTAGCTTAGTCATTACCATGCCTGGGTGCTGCTTAATGATGAAGCCTGTTTTAAACAAAGTGTCTTCAAGATGTTTGTAAAACAGTTCTGTTTGTTTAGACGATGGGTATAGGGTGTCGTCTTCTTCTTGAACAGCCTTAGGTTGCTGATTTAAAAACGCCATACGCGTTTCATAACATAAGGTTTGCACAGCCATGGCTAAATTAAGTGAGCTGTATTCTGGGTTAGCAGGAATACACACATGGTAATTACACAGTTGTAATTCTTCATTAGTTAAGCCACTGTTTTCACGGCCAAACACAAGCGCTACAGGGCCGTTTACGGCTTCGCCAACAAGCTTTTCACCACATTCTCTCGGCTCTACCATAGGCCACGACAATGTACGCGAGCGGGCGCTAGTACCAATCGTTAATGCACAATCAGCAATCGCATCTGCAACACTATCAACAATAACAGCATTACCTAGTACATCAGTCGCACCTGCAGCAAGCGCACTTGCATGACTGTCTATTTCACAGGCTGGATCAACAAGGTATAACTTTGATAATCCCATGGTTTTCATGGCGCGCGCCGCTGAACCAATGTTACCAGAGTGTGATGTGTTTACTAAAACGATGCGAATATCATCTAAGATCATTACAGTGCTACTTATCGAGTACAAAAAAATTGCGCAAATTCTAGCATGAAAACGCGCTGAGATCCTATATTCAATAGTCGAGATCTAAAAGATCAGTTCGGGGTTCGGGGTTCGGGGTTCGGGGTTCGGGGTTCGGGGTTCGGGG